>ERZ1740060.433-NODE-433-length-24342-cov-8.188414_pt1 | contig 24342 bp, 27 predicted proteins | sample MGYA00581743_ERZ1740060 | MGnify/ENA primary metagenome ERZ1740060 (study PRJEB43018, sample SAMN04849235) | marine metagenome | isolation source: floating plastic debris | place: Pacific Ocean | collected 2008-08-27 | study: EMG produced TPA metagenomics assembly...
CCCTCACTCCCCATCTCCCTAGCTTCCCAACGCCCCATCCACCCTCTAACGCCCTACCACTCCCCATGCCCACCACCATTGACTGGGATACCTTCGCAGCGACCCTAGGTGATATCGAGGTCATTCGCGATCGCCCCCAAGTCGAAAAACTCTCCAAGGACTACTACCACTTCAGCCCGGTCTTGCAAGGGCAGTTAGCCGACAAATGTGCCGACCTGGTGGTGCGCCCCACCTCCGAAGCCGAGGTGCTGACCGTGGCCAAAGCCTGTGTGGAAGGCAAGATTCCGTTAACCGTGCGCGGCGCAGGCACGGGCAATTACGGCCAATGCATCCCTTTGGAGGGTGGCGTCATTCTCGATTTGAGCCGCATGACCGCAATCAAGTCGGTGCAGCCCGGCATGGCCATTGTCGAACCGGGAGCGAAGTTGGCCGCCATCGATAAGGTCACTCGCCCCCAAGGCTGGGAAATTCGCATGTACCCTTCTACCTATCGCACCGCCACCATCGGGGGATTTATTGGCGGGGGCAGCGGCGGCATTGGCTCGATTACCTATGGGCAATTGAGCGATCGCGGCAACCTCAACGCCGTGCGAGTGGTCACCCTAGAGGACACCCCTCGGGTGATTGAACTGCGGGGGGACGAGGTCCAGCAGGTGAACCATGGCTATGGCACCAACGGCATCATCACCGAGTTAGAAATTCCCTTAGGACCCGCTTATCCCTGGGCCGAGGTGATTGTCTGTTTTGATGACTTCATGACCGCCGCCCGTTTTGGCCAAGTCCTAGGGGAATCAGACGGGCTAATCAAAAAGCTGATCAGCATTCACCCCTGGCCCATTCCTGAATATTTTGTGGCCCTGCAGCCCTATCTTCCCCAGGGCAAAGCCGCCGCCCTGCTGATCATCGCCGAGCCCTCTATGGAGCTGTTTGAGGAACTGGTCCAGAGCTTGGGCGGCACCATCACCTACCGTAAAGGGGCCAAAGAGACAGCCAAAGGCACTGCCCTAGCCGAGTTCACCTGGAACCACACCACCCTCCATGCCCGCAGCAGCGATCCGTCGATCACCTATTTGCAAACCCTGTTTCCCTATGACCCAGAGCTGGCTTTGGTGCAGCATTTCGCCGAGCATTTTGGCGATGAAGTGATGATGCATTTGGAATATTTCCGGGTGCATGGCCAAGTTTGTCCAGCAGCGCTGCAACTCGTGCGCTACACCACGGAGGCCAGGCTGAACGAGATTATTCAGTACCACGAGGCAAAGGGCGCATTTATTGCCAATCCCCACACCTACATCCTGGAGGATGGCGGCATGAAGGTAGTAAACCCTGTGCAGGTGGCGTTTAAAGCCCAGGTTGATCCCTATGGACTGCTGAACCCGGGCAAAATGCGGGGCTGGTTAGAACGGGCCGCAGCAAAATAGTCCTGCGCAACCATCTCTACCCAACTACTCAACCCCACCAAACCATGCACCAATCCACCGACACCGCCATCGGCCTCAACCTACTCCACGCCAACCAAACGGGGGCGGATCACAACCGCGCCCATTTCGATGAATGGGGCATTACCTGCCTAAATGTGATGAGTAGCCCCGGCGCTGGGAAAACGGCCTTGCTGGAAAAAACCCTGGCCGCCCTCAGCCCCAATTTACGCATGGCCGTGATCGAAGGGGACATGACCACGGAGCTGGATGCCGATCGCCTCCGCCAGTATGGGGTGCCGGTGATCGCCATCAACACGGGTCGCTCCTGTCATCTCGACTCGCGCATGGTGGCGGGGGGCATCCATACCCTGGCCGAGGACCACCACCCTGAGCAACTAGACCTGGTGATTGTCGAAAATGTCGGCAATTTGGTCTGTCCGGCAGAGTTTGAAGTAGGGGAACATGCCAAGGTGGCACTGCTCAGCGTGACCGAGGGAGAAGACAAGCCGTTGAAGTATCCGGTGATGTTTCGTGAGGCAGATGTGCTTTTGATTACAAAAATAGATCTGGCTCCCTATTTAGATGTGGACTTAGCGCTAATTGAGGCCAATGTGCGCCAGGTCAATCCCCACGTCACGATTATTCCGGTGTCTGCCAAAACTGGCGAGGGTCTAAATGTCTGGCATCAGTGGGTGACATCTGCGATAAAGCAACCGCCTTCCGTAGCGGCGGTTTAGGCAGGCGATCTCGATTTACGTGTGCTGTACTAGGAGAAATTGATGAGACGTCGCAAGATTTTGCCAGTTCTACTGGCCTTTTGCTGCACCTTGGTGATTACCGTGAGCTGTGGTCAGCAACCCAGCGATACCGGCACTGAGGCCCCAGATGCGGCTGATGCCCCCGCTGAGGTAGATGAGAGCAAGCCGATTGTGATGGGCTATAGCAGTTGGGCGGGCTGGTGGCCCTGGGCGATCGCCGAAGAAGAAGGACTGTTCGAGAAAAACGGAGCCAACGTCGAGCTGACCTGGTTCGATGGTTACCTGGATTCCATGGTGGCTTTGGCCTCTGGTCAACTGGACGCCAATTGCCAAACCCTGAACGACACGATTTCCTTTGCCGGTGAAGCGGTGAACGGTGAAGTTGCCGTGGTTGTGAACGATAACTCCGCTGGTAACGACAAGGTGATTGTTTCAGAAGAAATCAACACCATCGAGGACATGGTTGGTAAAAGCGTCGCCCTAGAGGAAGGCGTCGTCGGCGACTTCTTGCTAAACCTGGCGCTCGAAGACGCGGGCCTGTCTCGGGATGATGTCAACATCGAGAACCTCGAAACGGGGGCCGCTGCCACCGCCTTTGCCGCCGGTCAAACCGATGCCTTTGCGGGGTGGGTGCCCTTCTGGGAGACCGCTCTGACCCGTGAGGGCAGCAAGGAACTAACCAGTTCTGCCGCCTTCCCTGGCGCAATTCCAGACCTGTTGGTGGTCAGTCAAACCTTGGTTGATGAGCAGCCCGATCAGGTCCAAGCCCTGGTAAATACCTGGTTCGACGTTCTCGCCTTTATGGAAGAGAACCCCGATCGCGCCAATGAAATCATGGCGAAGCGGGCCGGCGTCAGTGATGAAGATTTTGGGCGCTATCTAGAAGGCACCCGCTTCTTTACCCTGGAAGACAACCTAGAGGCTTTCTCTCCGGGAGATTCTATGGTGCATATGTCCTATGCAGCTGAGCAAATGTCTGACTTCATGGTGGGTGTGGGCTTCATTCCCGAAGCGCCGGATCTGGAAGCGGTGTTGGATGATCAGTTCGTCCAGGCTTACGCCGAGGCGGCTTAGTTAGGTGGCATCATCCCCCCCTGGGAGGGGTGCCCGTAGGGCGGTGTGGATTTTAATCCCGATTTGATCCGCCCTTACCCCTCCTAGGAGCTATTTCTTAGGCAGAGCTTCACACAAGACTTGTATAGCAAGGATTCTAGCCTTGAGTTGAAGGGGTAACCTCACCGCCTGCGGCACCTCTCGCGCTTCGCGCCGCTTCGCTAGAGGCTAGGTGAGGTTCTTCAAACCCTCAATCGGGTTGCACTGCGTTTCAACCGACTAAATATTCATTTCGAGCGGATATTCTCTATTTCAGGGCGATCGCCCTCCTCAACCGTGAACTCCTCAACTTCAGTGCCTTCGAGTTCGGTCAAACCGTCTAAAAGCCTGCGCCCGACGGTGTTGTGGCGCATTGGAGAAGCGATTCCCCCAAGTCTGCAGTGGCTCTGCATGGTGCTGTCAGTGGCGGTGCCGTTTCTGCTGTGGTGCTTGCTATCGGAATTTAGCATTGTCGATCCCAGGTTCTTACCCACGCCGACTATGGTGTGGCAGGCTTTGGAGAGGCTGTGGCAAGAAGGCTATTTACTCCCCGATACCCTGTTCAGTTTTGGGCGGGTGTTAGCAGGATTCTTACTGGCGGCGATTGTCGCCATTCCCTTAGGCATTGCCATGGGGGCCTTTGCCAGCATTCGCGCTCTGATGGAGCCGCTGATAGGCATTGTTCGCTACATGCCTGCCCCCGCCTTCACTCCCCTGCTGCTCATTTATCTGGGAGTGGGGGAAGCTCCCAAGATTGCCCTGATCTTTATCGGCACCTTGTTTTTCAACACGCTGATGATCATGGATGCAGTCAAGTTTGTGCCCAAGGAACTGATCGAGACCACCTACACCCTCGGGGGCAACCGGCGACAGGTGCTGTTCCAAGTGATTACCCCCTATGTGGTGCCCAGCATTATCGACACCCTCAGGGTTAATATGGCTGCATCTTGGAACCTGGTGGTTGTGGCAGAGCTGCTGGCTGCGGATGACGGTTTAGGCAAGCGCATTCAGTTAGCTCGACAATTCTTCCAGACCGATTCGATTTTTGCCTGCTTGATCGTGCTGGGTTTGATCGGCTTTTTGCTAGACCTGTCCCTACAGGCATTGATGCGTGTGACCTGTAAGTGGGCGGTGAAATAATGCACCTAGAGGTTTCTAAAGTTCACAAGCAGTTCGAGACCCCCCAGGGTCCTTTGGTGGCGCTCAAAGACATTAATTGCCATGTGGAAACCGGGGAGTTTGTCTGCGCGGTAGGGGCCTCAGGGTCCGGTAAATCGACGCTGCTGCGCCTGATTGCCGGATTGGATATGCCCACTGCAGGCACAATCACCGTGGATGGAGAACCGATTATCGGACCCGGGGTGGATCGGGGCATGGTCTTTCAGCGGTACACCCTCTACCCCTGGATGACGGTGCAAGAGAATGTCGAGTTTGGTCTGAAGCTTCAAGGGGCCTCGAAATTGGCGCGGCGAGAGCAGGCTTCTCGCTATTTAGAAGTGGTGGGGCTGACTCAATTTTCCAAGGCGCTGCCCAAGGAATTATCGGGGGGGATGCAGCAGCGGGTGGCGATCGCCCGTGCCCTGGCCAACCATCCTAAAATTCTGCTGCTGGACGAACCCTTTGGGGCCTTGGATGTGCAAACCAAGGAGACCCTGCAGCAGTTTTTGCTAGACCTATGGCAGCGGCTGGGCATCAGCATTTTGATGATTACCCATGATGTGGGTGAGGCGGTGTTTTTGGCCCAGCGCATCTATGTGATGTCCGCCCGCCCCGGCACCATCCAAAAGGAAATTGTGATTGAGCTGGGGAGTGAGCGGGCCTATGCAGTGCGGCGCACGCCCAAGTTTCACCACTATTGCGAAGACATTATGGATCTGCTGCGGGGGCGATCAGAATCGACCGCCACGGTTTAATAGAAATAGCCGCTAGAGAAGGGGACCATGACCGCAACCCTGCTACGCTGGACTGTTCAGGATTACCACCGCATGATTGATGCTGGGTTATTTGTCAATCGCCCGGTAGAACTGCTGAATGGCTTGGTCTTAGAGATGGCTCCTGAAGGTCCTGAACATGCGGATCTATCCACCGATACGGATGAGTTATTTGTAGCTCAGTCCCGAGGACGTTACCGCGTGCGTGTGGCCAAACCGATCACGATTCCCGAAACCGGGAGTGAACCCGAACCGGACATCGCCCTCGTCAAACCCCAAGCCTATCGTCAGGGACATCCCACCCCTGCAGAGGTTTATTTGGTGATTGAGTTTGCCAAGTCTTCTCTGGAAAAAGATACCGGTGAAAAGCGGCTGGCCTATGCGGTGGCCGGGATTGCAGAGTATTGGGTGGTGAATCTTCAGAAAAAAGAGTTGATCGTATATCGCCAGCCCCTAGAGGGAGATTATCAGTCTGAACAGCACCTGACCGCAGGGCAGATATCACCGTTGGCCTTTCCAGACATTCAGATTTCAGTGAGGGCTTTATTGCCGTAATCGATGATCGATCGCCCTGAGCACCCCACCGATATCCCCCCAGCCCCGAGCATTGCCCTCCTAGCCGATGACAGCCAGGTTAATGCCCTGGCAGAACAGGTCGCCGACTACAAGGGGCTCTTGGCCAAATATCACCTGCGCGTCACCCCGAACCTGGTCGCCCCCTTGAGGCAAAGGCTGGGGCCTCATCAGGCGCTATCGGCTTGTGCCGACCTTGCAACTGGGGGGGATCTTGAAATTGCAGCGGATATTTTGAAAGGGGAGTTGGCTGCCGCGATCGCCCTTGCAGACTATGCTGCAACCCCATCCTTGCCACAGCTCAATACCCTAGTGCGGGCCTGCCACCTCAGCAACACTCCCCTGGCCCTCAACCCTGCGACGGCAACGGCGGTGCTCAGCAGTTTGCGCAGCGTGCGGGTTGCCCATCTGATCTTTAATCCGGTATCGGGTCAGGGCAACCCCCAGGAAGACTTGCTCAAAATTCGCCAATGGCTGACGCCGCAACTGCAGCTCCACGTGCACCTGACCACGCCCAAGATTTCGCCTAAGGACTTGGCTGAAGCGGCGATCGCGGCGGGAGCCGATTTACTAATTGCTTCCGGCGGGGACGGTACGGTCTCGGCAGTGGCGGGGGCGGTAATCGGTACTGACATTCCCTTGGGGGTGATTCCTCGGGGCACAGCCAATGCCTTTGCCGTCGCCCTGGATATCCCCACCAATTTACGGGGAGCCTGCGACACGATTGTGGCGGGGCTGATTCAAACGGTGGATGCGGCCCGCTGCAACGGCCTGCCGATGGTTTTGTTGGCTGGAATCGGGTTTGAGGCGGAGACGGTGGAACGGGCCAATCGGGAAACCAAAAGTCGTTGGGGGGCTTTGGCCTACATTTTTGCGGGCATTCAACAGTTGAATGAGCAGGAGCTATTTGACACCACCATTGAGGTGGATGGCAATACCAATCAGCTCAAGGCGGCGGCGATCACCGTGGCAAATGCTGCCCCCCCCACATCGGTGTTGGCCCAGGGGTCAGGGCAGGTGATCGCCAGTGATGGTTTGCTGGATATCACCATTGGCTCACCCCAAAGTGCCTTGCAGGCGATCGACACGATGGTGAAGCTATTTGGCAACGCCCTGATCCGCACGGAGATGGAGCTGGAAGGGGTGGTGCAGCTCCAAGCAACCAAAGTGCGGGTCGCGACGGAACCGCCTCAAAAGGTGGTGGTAGACGGAGAGATTATCGGCACGACGCCGATTGAGGTGGACTGTTTGCCCCAAAGTTTAAAGGTGTTTGCCCCGATGCAAGCGGGCTAGGGAAGCCACACCTGAACCGCCAAGGTAACCATGGAAGCCAGCCAGAGCCAATGACCCAGCAGGGGTTTAATCGCGGACAGGCGATTATTACCGCCTTCATCAGCTGGGAGGGGATACCAGTTGGTGAGGTGCAGGCTGACCAAGGCAATTACGCTTCAACTCTCGTGAGATCGTGCTCTTGGAGCGCTCCATTCTGATGGCTGTCTCACTGATCGATAGATGCTCTGTGTAACGGAGGTGATGCAGCCTGATTCTGGAAGACTAAGCTGGGTATAGCTCATGGGGATGCCTGCTTGTTGTGGTAAACATCAGACTATCCCTATGGGTCTCTCTCAGAGATTTCTAGGTGTTGCACTTCATTCTTGAATCGGCGATTTTGCTGACTTCACAACCCACAACTCCGCTAGGCTATGGCTGAACTGTTCTGATCGCCGGAGCCGCTGTGGACACTGCAAAACGTAACGTTGGCATTCTGATTTTTCCAGAGGTTGAGGTGCTCGACTTTGCCGGCCCTTTTGAGGTTTTTTCCCGCACACGTCTAGTGCCTGGGGTGGCCTCGCGCCGCACCGACGAGAGCGCCCCATTTCAGGTCTTTACGGTCGCCAAAACGACGGAAACGCTCACCGCTGTCGGTGGACTGCGGGTGTTGCCAGATTATGACTTTGGCAGCGCTCCCGCCATCGATCTACTGGTTGTCCCTGGTGGGTTTGGCACCCGTCCATTGTTAGAGGATGCCGAGACGCTCCAGTGGATTCACACCATCAGCCAGCAGGCAGAGCAAATTACCTCAGTCTGCACCGGGGCACTGCTCTTGGCCAAGCTGGGCCTCTTGGCCGACAAGCGAGCGACTACCCACTGGGGCGCGCTTGATTTTCTGGCTGAGATTGATGCGTCAATTGCAGTGCAGCGCCATCAACGGGTGGTCGCAGATGGCATCTTTACGTCGGCTGGGGTAGCCGCTGGCATCGATATGTCACTGGCGGTTGTGGAATCGTTATTGGGTAAAGCCGTTGCGGATGAAACCGCCCACTACATTGAGTTTCCGCGCGGCACTCCGTAAGGCGTCGTTATGGGCGGTGGCGGGTCAAGGCGCTACAATTATGAACCCGTAAAATGCCCCGTCCATCAGCAAGCCCATGAATGAAAAGCTTTCAGCCTTTAGGCGGGCGGCTTTCTGACCCCACCGACACTCGCACTCCCATGGCTAACCCCAATACCCTTGCCCTACCAGATACGAAAGCGCTAACTGAGCTGGATAACAGCCTCTCGAACCGACATATCGCTCTTGATCCCGGTGGTTATTTTCTGATTTACCTGGATCGCGAACAGCACCAGATTTGCGCCAAACATTTTGGCAACACCATTAATGACCAGGGGGTCGCTTGCGACCCAAAAACGGGCAAGCCGCTGCCCTGCACCGGCGGGGTGACCCGTGCCCACACCCAGGTCTATACAGGGCGTACCGCCAAAGAACTCTGTATTGCCTTATTTGAAAGCCCTGATCAGCCTAGCCCCGTTACCCGATTAGATCATGCTGCCTACCTAGGTCGGGAATTTATTCGGGCTGAGATCGCCTTATTCACGGGCGCAGAGTATATCCAGGATTGATGACAGCCCCTAGCCCCCCATGGACATGTAGGCGTAGTAGGTCAGCATCGGAATCACCGTAGCCGCAATCAAAAAGCCCACCACAATTACGGTGGAGTTACTGCGGTTTTCTTCAGTTTCTTCAGCACTGCTGAAGGTGCTGACAATCTCGAATGACTCATCAACTACAGGGGGACCTGGATCTGCCTCCCCTGACAGCACGGCAACGAGGCGATCGCTGGCATTCAAGAAGGCGCGGTTGTACTGCCCGCCTTGGCGCAGGGGCACCGCGATGGTCTCGGCAGCAATGCTTTGGGAAATTTCTTCGGTTAATTGGGTGGCGGCTTCGTCCCCGACTTGTACCGCAGCTCCATTGGTGACATCATCCAGCACCACCAGCACCTGGTTGGCCTGCGCTTCTGGCGTGGGGAACCATTTCTCAAATAAGGCTGATGCAAAGCTGTCTGGGGTCTCGCCGTAATCCAGGCGATGGAGGGTGACTAGCCGCACTTCCGTGCCGGTACTGGCGGCCAGGGCTTCTAGGCGATCGCTAATTTTGCCAAAATTCAAACGACTCAGCACATCGGCATCATCCACAACCCAAGTCGAGCTGCCCGCAGAGAGCTGGGGCATCTGATATATGCCGGTTGCCTCGGCGGCACTGGGCAACAGCGTACTTCCCAGCAAAACAAAAGTGGCTAAAAGCCATCCCCATAGGGCGCGGGTGAAGCAGTGTTGCATGATTTTTAAACAGAGTGTGGTGAAACGAAAGGTCTATTTCAACTATAAGGGACCAATCGCGGCGGTCCAAATTCCTCTCTTAAGCGCACTTGCCCGATCCCAACGTGTTTACTCAGATCAGTTATTGAAAATAATTTCCAATCTTATTAAAGAGCCAAGGCAAAAATCATCTCTTGAACTCACCCATGAGTTCGCCATTTTCGGCCCAGGAAGAGGCATTTAAGCCCTACGTCTCTTGTAAGAAGCCCCCAAACGACCTCATTGACGTTCAGCACCAGTCGACCCATCTTATTGACACTTGATTTCAACAAGGTATACTGGGTTCAACAAATGAATGCACAGGTCAGTCCTGCTGCCTGTGTTCTCCTCTCAGCAAATGATGTTAGGGTGACCCCGCAAGGTCGCCCTATTTTTTTATGGGCCTTTTCTTATGGGGAAAGAGGCCATGGCCCAATCACAACACCCAGGCAAAGGGGAAGGAGCTATCGCTTGGGCGTTGCTGGCTCCAGCATTGGGATTGCTAACCGTTTTCGTCTTTGGCCCCATCCTTTATCTATTAGTTTTAAGCTTCACCAGCGGTAGCTTTACCCGCACTGGGCTGCAGTGGCAGGGCTTGCACAACTATCAACGGCTGCTGCTTGATCCAGATGTGAGACAGGTACTCTGGAATACGGCGTATTTCACCGTTGCCACGGTAATTCCCAGCGTGGTGGTTCCCCTTGGGCTGGCAGTTTTGCTCAACCAAGCGCTGCGACTACGGGGGCTGTTACGGGCGGCTTACTTTATTCCGTCAGTAACTTCCCTCGTGGCAGTGGGCTTAGGGTTTCGCTGGCTGTTTCAAACAGATGGGCCAATTAATGGGGCGATCGCCCACTTTGGCTTCTCGCCCATCCCCTGGCTCAGCAGTCCTCTCTGGGCCATGCCGGTTTTGATTGGGCTCACCACCTGGAAGCAATTGGGATTTAACTTGGTCGTATTTTTGGCCGGGCTGCAAACCATTCCCCGCAGTCTCTATGAAGCTGCCGCATTAGACGGAGCCGGTCCCTGGCGACAGCTTTGGCACATTACCCTACCGGGATTGCGCCCTACTCTCGTCTTTGTGCTGGTGACGACGGGCATTTTCACCCTGCGCAGCTTCGAGCAGGTGTACGTGATTACCGGGGGTGGCCCCCTCAACAGCACCAATATCTTGGTGTACTACATCTATCAACAAGCCTTTGCTCAGTTTGACTTTGGCTATGCCGCAGCGGCAGCAATTGTCTTGATGGTGTTTACTTTAGCCTTGGTGGCTTTGCAGTTGAAGATGTGGGACCAGGCGTAGCGCTTGAGTTTTATCAATCCACCGGTGCTCTATGGGTCCTATTTGGAGGTGGCAGTGATTCATTTTTGAAGAATCAACCCTAGGGGCGCTAGAGAGCCAGTGATTTCCTTAAGCAAAGGAAGAAGAACCCAAATCAGGGGGCACATCTTGCCAACGGCCTGGCCCAGCCGCCCGAATCGCCTCTTTCAGCACAACATCGCCGGTATACAGGGCTTTGCCAATAATCACGCCACTCACCCCCGCCGGCACCAGCCCCAGCAAACTCAGCACATCGGTAACCGCACTGACCCCACCAGAGGCAATTACCGGAATGTCGATCGCCTTAGCCAGTTCCCGTAGGGCCTCTAGATTGGGTCCCTTTAGGGTGCCATCGCGCTTGATGTCAGTGTAGATAATGGCGGCGGCTCCCCGACTGGCCATGGCTTGGGCCAGATCAATGGCCTCGACTTCAGAGGTTTCGAGCCAGCCGCGCGTGGCGACCTTACCGTCTCGGGCATCAATACCCACAATGATTTGCCCAGGAAATTCGCTGCTGAGGGTACTGACGAGATCAGGATCTTCCACGGCGGCGGTACCCAAAATGGCATAGCGAACGCCTAGGTCGAAGAGAGCGGCCACGCGATCGCGATCGCGCAAGCCCCCACCCACTTCGACGGGAATATCAACAGCGCCCACAATCGCTTCAATGGCCTGCCAGTTTTCGGGCTGCCCAGCCTTGGCCCCGTCTAAGTCCACTAAATGAAGGCGGGTTGCTCCTTGCTCAGCCCATTGTCGAGCCACCGCTACTGGGTTTTCATCAAAGACTTGGGACTGGTCGTAGTCCCCTTGGTAGAGGCGTACGCATCGCCCTCCTAGGAGGTCAATGGCAGGGATAATTTCCATCGGGGCAGCAGTAACGGCATCGCCTATTGTATCGGGTTATCTGCGGCCCATTGAGCACATTTGTTGTCATGCATGTATGGGCTATATGGACAAAAAAATACCGGAAGCATAATGCTTTCGGCGTGTGCAAGGTGTTTAAGATTTCGTCACTCTAGATTTAATATGCCCAGGGCAGAGTTGAATATCGCCTCTCTTCACTGAGATCTGCTGTTCGTTAACAATGTTGTTAAGCCCAAAGGTATATTCGCCCGTCTCCCCTGATGATTTTTTGGGACATTAGGCCAAGTAAACTATCACTGCTATGGCACTTACATGGAGTTTGAAGACATGAGCGCCAAAAAAGACAACGCTCTTAGGCTGTACATGGAAGGGATTCGTGATGGCAACGCTTTGGAGGCGCTCAACAAATATATAGGCCGACGGTATACCCAGCACTCTACGGGTGTCGCCAATGGCAAGCAGGGCTTCCTAGACTTTTTCATCCCATTCCTTGAGCGCACGCCAGATCGAGATATTCGTGTTGTTCGCTCAATTGAAGATGGGCCGTACGTCTTCTGTCACGCTTTTCAATCGCTCAACGGGGGTGAAGCGAAATGGGTGACGATGGATATGTTCGATACCGATGCCAATAATCGCATCATTGAACATTGGGACGTGATCGCAGCCTATATCGAAGACACCGTTTCGGGCACAGACATGGTCGAAGGTCCAACCGAACCCGAAGCGCTCGAACACACAGACATCAACAAGAAGATCGTCAAGGAATACACTAAGTTAGTTCTGACCGAGGGGCGTTTCGATCTCATGGATGAGTTCGTTGTCGCTGACTTAATTCAGCACGCGCCAGACCTTGCCCATGGCCGCGAAGCACTGGTCACAGCTCTCGAATCTGGTACCGCCGGACGATGCGAGATGCTGTTTAACTTGATCGGTGAAGGCAATTTTGTTGTGACTTACTGCAAAACACGCAAGAGTGCTCAGAGCTACGCCACCTTTGATCTCTATCGCCTAGCGGACGACCTGATCGTCGAACACTGGCAAGCTAGTGAGCCGATCCTGCCGCGCGACCAGTGGGGGAATTCAGGTAAGTTCTAAAGCGAAAACGCAGGTTGCTTAATCGCGTGCAGCGGATGCGAGGGGCTACACGCTCCTCAATCACTTGTGCAGGACATGAATGTACCGCTGCTGCGGAATATGAAACGATGAGTGAACAGGAAAATGGCGGAGAGTCAAGACGGGGCTTCTAAAGGCCACCAATCTGCTGGATCTGGCTCAAAACCTTCTGAATTTCAAAGCTATCCTGGGCATCGGGGCGGTCAGCTAAGTACTTTTTTAGATCAGCTTTAGCAGCAGGGATATTGCCTAGGCGGTATTGAATGAGACCGCGATCGCGCCGTTCTGAAGCCGCTTCAGGAAACAGCAGCAGCATCCGATCTAAGACCCCTATAACCCTCAACGCATCCTGTTGATGGATGTAGATTGCCTTGAGGTTGGTCAGCATCCGCATCAAAAAAGGTTTTGACCCGATCGGGGCCAGATGTTCGGGCTGGAGCTGAGCGTTTTGTCCATAGAACTGCTTGATGCGATCGCGGCAATCTTCTTGAAATAAAATGTCGCCCTGATGGAACGCATCCACAAAAATATCCATGTCATCAATGGTGGGCCGCACTAAAAAATGCCCCGGCATGCCCACCCCAGCCATCGGGAAATCAATCCGCTTGGCCAGCTCCAAATACACCAAGGACAGAGTTACCGGAATGCCGGTGCGGCGATCCATCACCTGATTGAAAAAGCTATTGCGCGGATCGTAGTAGTCCTGAAAATTACCTTTAAAGTCCAGCTCGCCAAATAAATATTGATTGATGGTGCGGATTACCTTCAGGGGGTAGCGGTTTTGAGGAAGCCGCCCCTTGAGTTCCTTCGCCATCACGTCTAATCGCTTCAGATAAGCACTGCAGTCCAGGTTTGGATATTCCTCCGCAGCGATATAGAGGGCCGCAGCCCCTAAATCAATCTCGGCATCGGGCTTTTGAATCTCCGCTTGGAATCGTTGCCGTGGCTGAGCTGCACCCATGTCTACGCTCCGTAATCATTGCCCGTTCCATACCGTAGCGCATCCAACCAGCGGTGATACCGATATTGCTGGGGCGCAGAAAAGGCATGGGTCAAAGGTTCTAAAGCTTTAGCAACCGGGTAAAGACCGCTGTAGCCCGCCAGGGCAGTGTAGTGGGGCAACCATCGCAAAATGGCAGGCAAACCCACTTGGGGCAACAGTTGCATCACCAATTTTGGATGGTAAGCCGTGGTTCTCAGTAGGGTTTTCGCCAACGCCGGAAACTGCACCACATCCTGCAGGAAGGGTTTCAGCGTCGGCTCACCCAGAGCAGCCATATCCGCAAAAATGGTCGCTAATAAATGATTAATCCGATCAGGGGCGAGGGATTGGTTCACGCCCACCCGCATCGCCTGTTGAAATAGCCAGGTCACCGATAGGTTGGGCTGATAAGGCTGTAATCGCTGTAAGTCTTTGGCACTAAGGCAGTCTTGACTGAGCGCTTCATCAATTCCTACGGTGAGTCGCTCTAAATGGCGGATCATGGCCCCAAATCCGCCAAAGCTGAGGGGAGATTGGCTGCCGCTGCTATCCCCCACTGGTAATGTCCGGTCCCAGGGATACCGCAGGGGGCTATCCCGATAGCAAGGAAAAAATCCAAACAAGGCCCGTTTCAGGGTGAGATCTTTGAGGTTAATGGCCTGGTACTCAGGCAGCAAACGCCAATAGTCATCAAATAGGGCTTCTAAACTGGGGCGCTCAAGCTCTGCGTCCACATAGGTAAATAGATAGGTGGTGCGACCATCATGGGCGGGGAATGCTTCCCAAAAGTACTGGCATTGATTCTGAATATGGGTGAAAGAGACCATCAGGTCCCCAGTATGGTTGGCGGCAAAACCCTCCGCACAAGTGCCGACCACGAGACAAACCCCATCGGGCTTTTTACCCTGGCGCACCTGCTGCACCACGGGCGAAAAATGTCCCATGGCGTCAATAAACAGGCGCGTATTAAGAACCTGCTCCCCTGCTTGGACAGTAACCCCTTGGGCATGAACGGTGGCCTGGTCAAAAGGGGTTTGCTCCAACAAGGTGCCGCCCGCTTGCAGAAATTTCTGCTTTAGGGTTTCCAGTAGATAAACCGGGTCGATTCCCACATTCAGAATGTCGTTGACCCAGAGCGGTTCCCCTTCCCCAAACTGGATTCGGGCCGGGTTGTATTCGGTGGCGATCGCCTGCTCTAGTTCCGCCTCTGTCAGTAGCCCATGGGACACCTAGTGACTGATTTCCGCCCGAGAAATATTCCACTCTTGGTCCCGCCCCCGTAAGTTTCCCCGTTCCAGCAGCGCCACTCGCCAGCCCTGCTGCGTCAATGCGGCCCCCAGCAAGATGCCTAAAGTCCCTCCCCCAATCACCACATCCCAATCGGGCTGGCAGCTTCCCTGGTTGGAAACTGTGACAACAGTCGGCGTCGGCAACATCCCCTGGCGATAGTTCTGCCACCGCCGATCCACCGCCCGCAGTCCGGCCAAACTGGCTGGCAATGACGCCAGCATTTGTTCCGTAATCCTGGGTTCCGTAATAACTGGGGGAGTTGCAGCCATAGCAGGTCTAAAATTCAGCAATTTATTGGATGTTTAGGAGCAAAACAAATCTATAAAATTTGCAAAAGCTCTAAAGGTAGGGACACGCTTAAATCAGTTCTGCTGTGATATTTGCACCGATTGGCTGCACTTTCTAATGCTGAATCTACCGGAGATCACTTTTCTCTATTAAGGGGTTCGCCACCCTTGACCAATGTGGAGTCCTAAGCCATCCTGCCTACTACCTGGGCGATAAATGCCCCCCTGTCAACTCTAGGACACGCTCTATGGCGCAGTCATCAGATTACAAATCTCCCCGAGACAACCCCTTCTGGACCTACCGTGACCCGATTACGGGAAGATGGCTGACGGTCATGACCTCTAGCCAATGGCAACAAACCGCCGAGGCTTATCCCTTTGAACCCAAGCTCCGGCAGGCCGGATATCAGACCAGAAAGACCCATCAGTCCCAGTAGACTTAAGCAAAAATTTTGATCTCATGGGACGACCCTTCTTCGCGAAGGACAGTGATTCAACCAATGGTTCCTTAAGAGTATAAACTTTTGTTAAATGCTTTTGAGGGGGAGACCTGTGAAGAACGCCTGGGGACAAACGATTTTGCGACGGGGATTCGCATTGCTCTTAGCGATCGGATTGTGGAGCTGGGCCAACCCTGCGATCGCTCTCGGTGGCCCTCAACCTGACATCAACCAGCCTGCACCTACTTTCACCCTACCCACCAACGCCGGAAACGGTACGGTTTCACTGGCAGACTATCAAGGCCAGTGGGTGGTGCTCTACTTCTACCCCCAAGATTTCACCTCCGGTTGCACCCTAGAGGCCAAACGCTTCAAGCAAGATTACGAGCAGTACATCGCTCGCAACACCCAAATTTTGGGCGTGAGCACCGATGACGTCGCCTCCCACGAAAGCTTCTGTGAGTCAGAAGGGCTAGCCTTCCCACTGCTATCCGACCCTAAAGGCGAGGTAGTTCGTGCCTATGGCTCTTGGCTGAGTGGCAGAGCCCTACGCCACACCTATGTAATCGACCCTGACGGCATCTTGCGCGCCAGCTTTTTAGGGGTCCGCCCCGCCATTCATAGCCAAGAGGTTCTAGAGACTCTGGATATGCTGCAAAGCTAGTCAATTTAATGGAGCTGGCCAACCTCGCTGCCCGCCCGCAAATGAATTGCGGGCTAATTGGGAAAGTCTACCCAGTAGGAAGACATAATCAAGTTAGACATCACCGCGCAGACCCCCAGCTTCGCTGTCCCCCTTGCCAAGGGGGACTACAGGGGGTTTGCTCGAGAATGCTATCTCACAGATACTTCTGCCAACCTGCTTAACCGTAGACTCAGAGGCTAAAACGATCGAGCCCGTTGCGACTTACAGACGGCTGAACACAGCCTTTGCAGCGGCAAGGGTCTTATCAATATCGGCATCAGTGTGGGCTAGCGAAGTAAAACCAGCCTCAAATTGCGAGGGCGCAAGATAGATCCCTTCCTCCAACATGCCTCGATGGAAGCGGCTAAATTTCTCTAGGTCAGAGGCCTTCGCATCGTCATAGTTATGCACCGGCCCTGCTGTGAAGAACATGCCAAACATGGCGCTAAGGTTACCGCCACAGACCGTGTGACCCGCATCCTTCGCAGCCCGCAAAAGACCCGAACTTAACTTGTGCGTCATCGTCTCAAGCTGGTCATATACCCCAGGCTGCTGCAAAATTTCCAGGGTTTTGATTCCAGCCGTCATTGCCAATGGGTTCCCGGATAGCGTCCCGGCCTGATAAACCGGTCCCGCTGGAGCAATCATCGACAAAATGTCACTGCGTCCCCCATAGGCTCCCACGGGCAAACCGCCGCCAATGATTTTGCCCAGGGTGGTGAGGTCAGGCGTCACCCCAAACTTCTCTTGAGCTCCACCATAGGCAATGCGGAAACCGGTCATCACCTCGTCAAAGACGAGCAGCGCACCGTTTTCTTGAGTGATCTCCCGTAATCCTTCTAGGAAACCAGCATCCGGCAGAATAAACCCAGAATTACCAACCACGGGCTCCAAAATTACCCCCGAAATTTGGTCCGGGTTACTGGCAAACAAAGCCTTAACCGCTTCGAGATCGTTATAGGGAGCCGTTAAAGTGCTACCCGTGGTGGCCTTAGGAACCCCAGGGGAATCGGGCAATCCTAAAGTGGCTACCCCAGAGCCCGCCTGCACCAAAAACATATCGGCATGGCCGTGGTAACAGCCCTGAAACTTGATCACCTTATCCCGACCCGTAAAGGCGCGCATCAAGCGCAGCACCGACATACAAGCCTCAGTGCCAGAATTGACGAAACGCACCATTTCGATGCTGGGGACGGCATTAATCACCATTTCTGCCAGCACATTTTCGAGCTGACAGGGTGCGCCAAAACTGGTGCCGTTTTCTAGGGCGGCGGCTAGGGCTGACAGCACGTCAGGGTGGGCATGGCCGCAAATCGCGGGTCCCCAAGTGCCTACGTAGTCAACGTATTGGTTACCGTCTACATCCCAGATATGGGCACCCTTGACCCGATCAAAGACGATGGGCTGCCCTCCAACCGACTTAAACGCTCGCACCGGAGAGCTGACCCCACCGGGCATCAGGGTTTGAGCTTCGGAAAAAATAGCGTCTGATTTACTGGTATTTAAAGATGCCGTGGTCACCAAAATAGTCTCCTCGTCAAAAATCGCGGGATGCGGCAAAGCTTAATGTCAACGGAGCCATGGCCGCATGGATAGCCACCGTCAAAGGCCAGAATTATTATCCTATCGACTGTCTGGGCCAGGGTTGCAGCATGTTAAGCAATGTTCCAACGACAGGACGTTTCATTAACTCACCTAAGAGTGTTCCAGCTAATTACTTGTCCAAACACCCGTTCGGCATCATAAAGGCCGGGATGCTTTTTTAGATGGAATACCCTAAGGAATTCACAGAAGCTTTGGCACTTGTTGCACTAGCCCACAGTAAACAACGACCTTTTCAAAGCAAGCAGGTTTTAATCAACGCCAAGCTCTTGTGCTGCAATTTTCCCCACAGATTGAGTTGACTGCCCCAACTACGCCTTCTTGTCGCTATTTTGTAGTTGAAGGAAACAGCGTGTTATTCATCTTCTCAAATGCTGTCTGCCATAAGTCAAGAGGTCATGGCACACAAAGTGGAAGACTTGCCTTGATGCTCTGCTCCGTACCAACCACAGACTTAACATGACTGTCTCAGTAAAATTCGTTCCTAATGATGTCACGGTGACTGCATCGGTAGGAGAGCCTTTGTTGAAAGTGGCTGAAAGAGCTGGCGTGACCATTCCCACGGGTTGCCTGATGGGCTCTTGTCATGCCTGCGAGGTCGAGATTGAAGGGTGGGACGACCCCATTTGCGCTTGCATCAGCGCGGTTCCCCCTGGGCAAACCGAACTCACGATCAACCTCTACGTTGACCCCACCTGGTAAACCACTCCGCCGCAGAGCCCGGCAAATCCGCCCCTGGGGGTTCGGTTCCACCTACCCCCAGGCCAGAAAGCACCTTGTTACAGTGGATGCAAGCAAGTAAATGAAAGCCTCTATCGCTGATTGAGCGTGGGTTTTGACCGATCTCTTGCTAACCGAATGAGGTATCTATTCGTCGTGAATAATTCATCCAGCCACACCCCTGATTTCTTGAGCGAGTCTGCTGCTTTGGATAATTCTCTGCTTCAATACGTGCAATCCATGAGCCCAGACACCATTGCCCAACTCTCCCAGCCAACATCCAAGGATGTTATGCAGGCGATGGAGCACAACATTATCGGCTTGCTAGGGGGACTGCCCGCTCAGAATTTTGACATCACCATTACCACCAATCGCGAAAGCCTAGGGCGTTTACTGGCTTCAGCGATGATGAGCGGCTATTTTTTGCGCAGTGCCGAGCAGCGCATGTCTTTTGAATCATTGATTGGCAGTGCTGATCAGGGAACAGTTGCGGCAGCCCCTGACGAATCGACCCCTGATTTCTAAACGTTGGTCTACAGCTTGAACTGTGGCTGTCATGGGACATAGACCTGACAACTTGGGTTAGGGTAAAAACGTTCCTCAGTGGCTTCTTTGCCCGTGTCTTCTGCCCCGAATACAACGCTTCATCCAGCCCCATCTCAGGTCATAGATGGGGCTGATGTTGATTTTGTCGCTCTGCAAACTCAACTGCTGAGCTGGTATGAGCACCATGGTCGCACTTTACCTTGGCGTCAGACCCAGGACCCTTACGCGGTTTGGGTTTCTGAGATCATGCTTCAGCAAACCCAGGTCAAAACGGTTCTGCCTTACTATCAGCGTTGGCTAACGACGTTTTCGACCGTGCAGGCTTTAGCCCAAGCCCCGCAGCAGCAGGTGCTCAAAGCCTGGGAAGGGTTGGGTTACTACGCTAGGGCGCGCAATTTACATCGCGCTGCTCAAGTGGTGGTGCAGAACTACGGAGGAATACTGCCAACTGATTTAGAGGCGGTTATGGCTTTGCCGGGTATTGGCCGAACTACTGCTGGGGGAATTTTGAGTGCGGCTTTCAACCTGCCCTTGCCGATTTTGGATGGCAATGTGAAGCGGGTATTGGCTCGGCTGATCGCCTTGGATGTGCCTCCGCAGAAAGCCCAAGATCGCCTTTGGGCACTCTCGACCCAGCTTTTGCCTCACCAGCATCCCCGCGACTTTAACCAGGCCCTGATGGATTTGGGGGCAACCCTTTGCACCAAAAGGCAACCAAGCTGTACGATTTGTCCCTGGCAGGCTCATTGCAAGGCATATCGGCAGAACATGCAGTCAGAAATTCCCGTGACTGAGACGAAGGCTCCCATCCCCCACAAGCAGATTGGTGTGGCGGTGGTCTGGGATGACCAAAAACAGGTGCTGATTGATCGGCGTCCACAGCAGGGCCTATTGGGAGGGCTGTGGGAATTTCCTGGAGGCAAAGTAGAGCCGGGGGAGACGGTTGAAGCCTGCATTCAGCGGGAACTGCAGGAAGAGTTGGCGATTGAGGTGGAAGTGGGCGATCGCTTGATCACCCTTGACCACGCCTATACCCACTTCAAAGTCACCCTGCACGTGTATCATTGCCGTCATCTCAACGGCGAGCCTCAGCCCTTAGCCTGCGACGAGATTCGCTGGGTTACCATAGCTGAGCTAGAGCAATATCCTTTCCCAGCCGCTAATGGCAAGATCATTGAGGCGTTAAAAGTGCTAGATCATGGGTAAAGCCCCAAGCCGTTACGCCGACTGCGCCACGTGATTGGCTGGCGCGGTTTCTTTAAGGCTCGGCACTAGGTGGCACACCCTGAGGACTGACCAGCACCACCGAAATCGCTTGTCCAGATTCCACGCCAGACTGAGCCTGCAATAAGCGGCTCGCTTCAACTGGGTCAAAATATAGACCAAACTCCGTTTGCAGCATCTCGGCATTGACAGTGGCTAGTGTGACCGCTGACTCAATTTCAACTAGGGCTCGGCGTTGGGTTTGGTAGTAGGGCACCAATCGCACAAGTGCACCTAAGGCAACTAAACTCAGCCCTAGATTAATCCCTAGGCGGAATGCCATTTCCCAACCAAGGGCATGGTGTGCAGCCAGCCGAGGGTTTTTTCGATGCCGCGTCACGGGCCGTGGCTGGCGGCTTGGTGCTGATATAGCTTCTTCTAATAGCACGGGCTGGGGCAGGCTCATGAGCACCTCTACAATTCCGGATTGTGACGCTGAGCGACTAACAAACCTGCCATAGAATAGCCCCATTTGCGGGAAAAAATCACAAGAATCCAGAAAAAAGAGTAGTTAATGGCTTTAAAGCAGAGTTGGTGACCATAAAAAACCGCCCTAAACCCTACAGGGAAGGACGGTTCTCAGAACAGATCGGATTTGAATCAAATCACTTATAAAGCTCGGTGGATAATCTAAAGGCCATAATTCCGGGCAAAAGGGCTACTAGCAAAGCCACAAACACTTGAGTATCAGACATAAGTTATCAATCCTTTGAATTGACAAACACTAATGGAAAGCCATTAATGAGGTTTAGTTAATTTTTCACTATTGCCTTACGTTCTGCTGAGGTTAGCCCTGCAACTGTTACAGAGCGTAACTTAATGTTGGCGCGCATTGATATGAATGAGGAATGTTTATTTTGAAAGAACGCCTAGCGTGATCTGTTCCAGAGGCATCAATTGTGATTTAACCGTGACGTGCGCTACCTATGCCTAGGGGCCAGAGCGCGATAATGTCTAGGAGATGTCATCAATTAAAACTAGAATCCTTGTGGGGCAACAGTTGTAACGCCTAGCAATATTATGGGGGCGGGCGCGGTAATACTTACCCAGCAAGACTTTCATCCGTACCTGATGACGCGGCCCAGGCTTTTTTCACCTGTACCTATACTGTTTGGATTCTCAGGACAATTCTCGTGATTCTGCAGCCTATTCCGGAGGTGAATTATCCACCTTTAGGAAGTCCCTAATTTTGTTTTGGTGTACATGCAGTGACTGATTCCAATGCGTCTCTAGCTCCCAATGCATCCTCTTTTATGTCCCAAATTCGCCGGGTACAGCGGGATGTCTTGCGAATGGGGGCGTTAGTTGAAAGTTCCTGTCTTCTGGCCCGGAGTGCGCTCTGCGATCGCGATCTGGAGGCCGCTCAGCAACTGCAGGTTCACGACAAGAAAGTAGACAAGCTTTATCGGCAAATCGAGGTCAATTGCACAGAGTTACTGATGTCCCCACCCAGTGCAGCCCAAGAGTTACGCCACATCAGCGCCTTTATGCAGCTGATTCGAGATCTTGAGCGCATCGGTGACTATGCCAAAGACATCGGTGAGGTTGCGATCAAATTGTTTCCTTACCCCGTCCACGACTGCAGTGATGAGATTCAGGTCATGTTGGACCGCTGCCGTTCAATGGTGGCCCTGAGCTTGATGGCCCTCTCCGACCTAAACGCTGATGTGGGTTTGGATATTAAGGCAAAGGATGACGCGGTTGATGACGATTATGATCGCCTCTATGAAAGTTTGATTCACCCGGAGCAGCCCCCAGGTTCCCTAGAAGAAACGGTGCTGTTGGTATTGGTGATTCGCTACTTAGAGCGCGTTGCTGATCACGCCACGAATATTGGCCGTCGGGTTGCCTATGTTGTGACTGGAAAACGATGATAAATACTTGCAAATTCCGATAATAGGATATATTTGTAGCGGTCTCGGACGGTTGAGGTCGTCTGGTTTCCCCTGGGATTCAAGGCTTCCTCGCAAGCTACGGCTCTGGACCTAGCCTAGTCAAAAGTGCTGTGATTTTGCCTCTACCCTCCTGTAGATAGCAGCATTCTAGATAGGGGCTTCTTTAGATGCGTGTTCGATGGGTTCATCCCGAACCAAGGTTTTGACGGAGTAGCTGCTGATGTAGCCCTGCAGTGAGACAGCAGGCGTTGCAGCAACAGTTTTCTGAGTAACCAAAGGGGTTGCTGCACTGAGGTTTTTAGGCCCATGGGCATTCATCTAAACAGTCCGTTTCCCGAGGATGCCATCACCATTTGCACCGGATAAGGATCAATCGCTACATGAACTTTTCGATCTCTGAACTACTTGCAAATTTTAAAGACGACAAGACTTTAACCCTAAAAACACTCCAAAAGAAGCTGCATTGTGGTGACGACGCGAGCACCAAGGATCTGCAGATTGCAGTGGATGCCCTAGAGCGCATGGGTCTTTTGGAAAAAGAGCGCGGTAAATATCGCCGTCTCCCTCAAGACGGGGTGATTGAAGGCAAATTGCGGTGCTCTAGCAAAGGCTTTTGTTTTGCGATTCAAGATGACGAGGCTGCCGATGATGTTTACGTGCGCGAGAGTCAACTCAACTCTGCCTGGAATGGCGATCGCGTTTTAGTCAAAGTCACCAAAGAAGGGAGCCGTCGCCGTAGTCCTGAAGGCGAGGTGACGCTGATTTTAGAGCGGGCCAACGCTTCCGTCTTAGCTCGGGTCAAAGCGGAGTCAGGCGGCTATCAAGCCGTACCTCTCGATGATCGGTTGCTATTTGAGTTGGCTTTACAAGGGGAGGATGAAGCCCTCAAGACCGCCGTAGACCAACTGGCCCATGTTGAGGTAGAACGCTATCCCTTAGGGCAAGAGCCCCCCAAGGGCCGCGTTGCCCAAGTTTTAGGAAGCAATGCAGAAGCCTCTTCCGATCGCGACATTGTTTATTGCAAACATGATTTGCCTCGGAGTTTCTCAGAGGAGATTTTGGCGGCGGCAAAGGCCCTGCCAACTCGAGTTAAAAAGGCTGATATGAAGGGGCGCGTTGATTTGCGCGATCGCCTCGCGCTGACCATTGACGGCCCCAATGCCACCGTCATTGATGACGCCCTTACCCTAGATAAAGATGATGACGGCAACTGGCAACTAGGGGTTCACATTTCTGACGTGGCTCATTACGTGCCCCTCTATAGCGCCATCGATCGCGAAGCTCTGAAGCGGGGAACCTCGGTATACCTGGGCGATGAAGTGATCCCGATGCTGCCGCCACCGCTGTCGGGCTCTCTCTGCTCCTTTGTGCCGGGGAAGGACCGCTTAGCGGTTTCAGTTATGGCCACCCTGTCACCAGAAGGAGAAATGCTGGCCTTTGAGCTACAGCCCACCCTCATCCAGGTGGATGTAGCGCTCAACTATCAGCAGGCCCAGGGGGTCTTAGCCCGCGATAATGCCGAAGAGCTAAAAAAACTAGGGGTCAAGAAAACCGAGTTAAAGGCCTTTAACTCGGTTTATGAGCTGCTTGAAAACCTCTTTGCCCTCAGCCAACAGGTCCATCAGCAGCGGCTGAAGCGGGGGTCCTTTGAGCTCAACCTGCCCGAGCATGAGTTTCCCGCCGATGCTGAAGAAGCCCTTGCCTCCTATTCATCCCCCAAGTTTCAGTACGACGATGAAGGGCTCCTGGGGGTAATGGTCGTTTCGACGCTGCTACCGGCCCGGATGATTGTTACCGAGTTCATGCTGTTGGCGAATCAGGTCGTGGCTTCTCATCTCAAGGCGTTGTGAGTCCCTGTCATTTATCGTCTGCTTCGTCCCCCCTTTGTTTCTGTTGTTCAGGATCTGGTTAAGCTCGCCG
>ERZ1740060.434-NODE-434-length-24242-cov-23.743705_pt1 | contig 24242 bp, 20 predicted proteins | sample MGYA00581743_ERZ1740060 | MGnify/ENA primary metagenome ERZ1740060 (study PRJEB43018, sample SAMN04849235) | marine metagenome | isolation source: floating plastic debris | place: Pacific Ocean | collected 2008-08-27 | study: EMG produced TPA metagenomics...
ACGACTTATCCCTGAGCGCAGACCCCTGCTTCTCGCCGCTGTGCGTAAGTCCTATCTCTTTAGAACTCAGCTCTAAGACTATTGGTTTATCAATGCTGGTGGATGAAGAGCGAGATCTTCATCAATAGTTAAGGTTTTATCTGATGGACGCTAAAAACTTTGTCACTGCTAACGGCATATTTTCGTAAGAATTACGTAAGCGGTTCATTGCCGGCCAGGGGACAATACTAACTATAAAAGAGTCTATAGCGTGAAGCCCTTTAACCGCGACGATGTGTTGCTACAGCGTGAGCCGTCAAAGGTCGCTTCCAATGCAGGGAATAGCGCATCATTTCTTCAGGATTTTTCCCAAACATCTTTGGGCACTCTGAGGGTAATGGGCGATAGTGAGAACTTAATTTTGAGAAGTCCTTTGAAACAACATTCTCCCAAGGTTATTGAGAAAAGGCCCGTTGCTGTGCCAGCAATTGCTGAAATTGCTTCTTACCTTATTAAGCTCTACGTTCATGATCATGAACCGCTCTTTGGGAAAGAAGAGGGCAGTGGTTTCGAACTCAACGAGATTGGCCAGATTGCCAGTGATGAGTGGTTGCGGGCAGTTCAAGCTCATCCGACGCTGAGCATTGATCGATGGCTGCTCCTGCCGAATCGGTTAGAAGGAATCATCAATATTCGTGAATCTTTTGTCGCCGGCAATTACGGCGGGCTGGGTAACAAACCCCGTTTGCTATCTTCCTTTGTGGCAAGTTACAAGGCGGCGGTAGCTAAGCGTATCAACCTTCTCAGAAACTCGCCTGGGAGTACCATCTGGGAACGCAGCTATCAGGAACGGTTCATTCCTGATGAAGCGATGCTCAATCGCGTCAGACAGGCTTTGCAAAAGTGATCTAAGGTTTTAGAGGGGCAGAGCCGCACCAAGCACTCGCGTTCTGAGATACCTGAAGTAATTACTGAACTTTCCTGAAGAAAGTTTGGTAGCTCTTCCTGATAATACTCTTGGTATTAAAAAACTACCCTTCATAAAATTTCAAGCGGCTCTTGATTCAGAGTCGATTGGTTGACCTTCAGATTCGAGGTGCATCAAAAATGCTTTCCCATTTTCAGAAAGAAAGCTTTAGAACTCATTCTGTCAAGTTCTTGCGACTGGTTGGCCTAGCTAGTTTTGTTGTGTTGAGCTGTACGTTTCAGGGACTCGCTGCTCAGGGTGGTGGGAGCGGGGGTGATTTCCCCGGTCAGCGCCGAGGCGCAGGCACTCACATCATCTTCCGATAGACTGGCAATCTCTGTGCCTTCATCGTGATGCTCTCAGCTGTTGACTTGGCAGGGAGTCAATTTTCGCAGCTTAGGCGGCTGCGGGTAATCAAGCAACGCCTCAACGATGTCTTTGGTGTCGTATTGAGCATAGATTTGCTGATACTCACAGCAACCCTACGGGGATCGCTACCTAACTAACCTGAGGTCGGGATAAGAGCATGAGGCACGCTGATCAGCCTTTTGGGGCGACAATCCTCTCTGAGGAGGGGTGCCCCAGGCCGGGTAGGTGTCGTCCTCCCGCTGAGAGTGGTTCATTCAACCTACCCCATTAGCCCCTCCCCAGAGGGGAAAGCAATGGGGTTGGGCTTAATCCGAACTGGCGTTAACTACCCACATATTTCACGAGCTTAAGGTAAGACTGGGCCTGTGGATATTGGGCTTGAACCAGGGATCACTGGGGATCGAAAGAATATATTTGAGGCGATGCGCGATCGGCCAATTTAGTATGTTCTTGGCAAACGATGGTCTGTTGAGCTTCCTCGGCATTGCCAAGCGTGCATCAAGCGTTCAATTCCAAAGCCGCGACATCACACGACGACCAAAACCATACATAAAATTGCTCCCCATCCTCAAAGTTCGATCAAGAGTTTAAGGATGGGGAGCAGTATTTTTGAATCAAGCTCGGCAGTGAGGATTAGTGCGCCCCGGTAGTTTCTTCTTGAACGAGCTTGTCCCAACCGAGGTCGCGGAGGCTGCTGTTGCGACGGAGAGGCCGGGTGACCAGTTCGAGAATATCGCGAGCATTGCCAAATCCGTGAATTTGGGCAAAGGTGAATTCTACCGACCATTTGGTGTTGATCCCACGGGCCTCTAATGGGTTAGCGTGGGCCATGCCGGTAATCACCAAGTCAGGCTGAATGGCTTCAATGCGCTGCAGCTGCTTGTAGTTATCCGGCTTCTCCGTGATTTTGGGCAACGGGGCGCCCATGTCGCGACAGGTCTTTTCGAGCAGCGCCAGCTCAGCTGCCTGATAGCGCTTATCCATGTAGGGGATACCGATTTCCGGCACGGTCATACCGCAGCGGACGAGGAACCGAGCAAGAGAAATCTCGAGTAGGTTATCGCCCATAAAGTAGACCGATTTGCCGCGCACGATCGCCAGATAGTCTTCCAACGATTCCCAGATTTTGGCTTCTCGCTCTTCGAGTCCAACCGGTTCGATGCCAAAGACCGAGCAGATCTTTTCGACCCAGGCCCGCGTGCCGTCAGGTCCAATGGGGAAAGGCGCACCGATGAGCTTGCATTTGCGGCGGCGCATCAAGCCCGTGGCCGTCCGCGAGAGAAAGGGATTGATGCCAACAACGTAGTCACCTTCATCTAGCACCGGCAGCTCTGTGTAGGTTTTAGCGGGCAGCCAGCCACCAACTTTGATCCCCTGTTTTTTTAGCTCCAGATTCATCTGGGTCACGATCGGATCGGGCACTGAACCAAAAATGACCAGGTTGGGATGATCTTGGTAAACCGTCGCTTCAGCGGTACCGGTCTCTTCTTTTTTGCGGCCAAAGCTCAAAAGTTTTTGAATGCCGCCGCGATCTTCTTCCACCGGGGGAGGAGTGGCCACGTCAGCGCTTGTCGGGCAGCGCTGCACCATGGCTGCGAGGACGGTATCTTCCCCTTGGGTAAAGGCGTAGTCGAGGCCATTAGCGCGGGCCACGACGATAGGAATCCCAATTTCGCCTTCGAGCTTGGGCGCTAAGCCTTCGAGATCCATTTTGATGATCTCGGTGGTGCAAGTGCCGATGAAAACGATGACCGACGGGTTGCGATCGCGCTTAATCTGCTCACAGAGCCGTCGGAGTTCGGCATAGTCGTTGAGCTGCGCCGAAATGTCAGCTTCCTCAAGTTCGGCCATGGCGTAGCGCGGCTCGGCAAAAATCATGACGCCCATGGCATTTTGCAAAAAGTAGCCGCAGGTCTTGGTGCCGATAACGAGGAAAAAGCTGTCTTCAATTTTTTGGTATAGCCAGGCGACACAGCTAATGGGGCAAAAGGTATGGTAATTGCCCGTGTCACAGTCAAATTCTATATTTTGCGTTTGGGGTTGAGCCAGGGTCATGGATAACTCCTTATTGACGAGTTTTGATGGCAAGAACCCCCATCAGTCCAGACTCGAAAGCGAAGGTAGCAAAGCGATCGCAGTGAAGAGATCACAGGCTATAGCCTTGCTACAGGGGCTTACAAATCGTTTGAATTCGTCAGCATTTTTGCTTCTTCGTTTTCGGCTTCTAAGGTGGTGGGCAGATTGGTGTTGTTCAAGGCCATTTCTGGATCAAAGTTCAGTCCCAAGACTTCGACTAGGGCATCCTCGTCAGAGTTGAGCTGATAGAAAGGCACCATTAGGTTGCCTAACTTGGGTTCCAGGGCATTGACAACCCCCAAAATGAGGAACGATGATGGCCGACGACCGCCATCGGGAGTTCTCACTGAGGTCATCCGCATTTGCAATCCCAGCCATTCTTGGTTTGATTGCACGTAGTCCAACCACTTTTGGCGAATAACCGATACGAAATTTTCGAAGAAGGCCATCGCTTTGCCTCAATCCGTTGCTTTTAGACGCCTCATGATAGATGAAATTCATCAAAACAGAGAGGGAATATCGCAGCAACGTTACGGTTTCTCAGGACTCATGGGGAAGGGAGAATTTTTTGATAGCGAATTTAGCCGCTCAGCGATCGCATTCAAATCCCCGTTAATGGGCTGGGTTGCGATCGCTGCGCCGTGCTCTGAGAGCCTCACACCATCATCAGATCCAGCTCAGATTCCGCTTTAGGTGCATCTTCGGGCGGGTTCAGGTAGAAATCTGACAGCAGCGCAAAGAGATCGCGATCCTTCGTTTCACTGGGGATCACGCCTTCGGGCTGGGCCAGAATCTGATCGGCAATATTGAGGTAATACTGTGTTACTGGCTTGAGGGAAGGATCCGTCTCAGCCATTTCGAAGATGGTTTTACCCTTAACGCGCGAGACGCGAATGTCTTCGATCAGCGGCAAAATCTCGAGCACCGGCATCGGGACGGACTCAATATATTTATCGATTAGGTCACGCTTGGAGGTGCGGTTGCCAATGAGCCCCGCCAGCCGCAGGGAGTGAGTGCGAGCTTTTTCGCGCACGGAGGCGGCAATACGATTGGCCGCAAAGAGGGCGTCAAAGCCGTTATCCGTCACGATCATGCAGTAGTCGGAGTAGTTAAGCGGGGCGGCAAAGCCCCCGCAGACGACATCCCCCAGCACGTCAAACAGAATCACGTCATATTCGTCAAAGGCATTAAGTTCTTTGAGCAGTTTGACGGTTTCACCCACCACGTAACCGCCGCACCCAGCGCCCGCTGGGGGACCACCCGCTTCGACGCAATCGACGCCGCCGTAGCCCTTGTAAATGACGTCTTCAGACCAAACGTCTTCGTAGTGAAAGCTTTTGTCTTTGAGCGTGTCGATAATGGTGGGAATGAGGAAGCCCGTCAGGGTGAAGGTGCTGTCGTGCTTCGGGTCACACCCAATCTGCAGGACTTTTTTGCCCCGCCGAGCTAAGGCGACAGAAATATTACAACTCGTGGTGGACTTACCAATGCCACCTTTGCCGTAGACGGAGAGTTTCACAAGCGATCGCTCCAAAGGGTTCTTTTCAAATCAGGAAGGGGTTGCGGCCTGAGTGATGAGCAAACTGAGCCAGCCGCAACAATTTCAAAATAGATAAACTCGCCGCGTTGAAACAGCGAGGGTTTTCGGCTTGGTTAGCATTATGGGCACAGAGCCTGAACAAGGAAAGCGCTTCAAAACATAAATACATCCCTAAAACAGGGAAATACAGCTTTGAAGTTACTTGAATAGTGCCAAAGAGCTTCAAACCTGACTCAATGCCGGATAAAGCCTTTGAAAAGATTTTATGTATTTTTAGATATTGAATAAGAACAAAAGACAAAAAATCTCCTGGCCTCGCTATTGATTCTCTGTGGATGGCTAAAGCCATCTGACTATCAGGGGTTTGCCGCATTTTAGAAGGCCGGAACCCGCTGCCCCCGCTAGGGACAACCGCTGAGAACCTAAAACAGATGCGAAGATCGTCTCGTTCTGCCGAGGCCAAGGCTTTTTTATTAAGTTCAATCAATTTTTCAAGCGTTAGCCCGCTTCAAGCTGATGTTTCCGGCAAATCTTCTGCGGCAGCGGCGCTGGGCTGCAGTTCGATCCCGACGCTGATTTCGCCCCCCAGTGGGGAGCTGTCGCTGGGGTCATCGGTGCGGATGAGCGGTGGCAGGATGCTAGTTGGGTCGAGTCCGTGCTCTCGTCGATAATGAACAACCTCGTCATTGAGCTGCTGGGCAATTTCTACTGCAGTTTTAGAGGGGGAGGAGGCAGCTGCCGTTAAATTGAGCTTAAAGACCACCTGTTTGACGAGCAGCTTTTGAGTCTCGGCATTAAGCTCTAAATCTAAATCGAGCGCGAGTTTGCTATTCGTGACCGCTTGTACGGCTTGTTCTACCAGCTCTTCGCCAATTTCCACAGCGGTGGGTTGAAAGTTGTAGACATAGGCGTTCATTACCTCGGTGACCGAAGCTTCGACATCGCGGTTGATCACGCACTGCATCGTTTTCTCGGCCAGCAACGCCCATTGGGGATCGACCACGCGCTCTAGGGCAGCTGGCCAATCAAGCTGGGCGCTGACGTCATGAATTAGACGATGCGCTTCATCACGCGATATTTTGGCATCTTCAACCACGGGCAAAATGGTGGCGACGAGCCCGTGCAGTTGTTGGGTGTCAAGCTCAGGCACATATTTTTGAATGTAGGCATCCAGGGTGGCTTGGGCTTTGGTCTCAACTGTTTCGCGCCAGTCTTTAGCCTGAGCGGCCAGCGATCGCGCCCCTGCATCTTGAAGGCGATCGGCCACAGGGCTCAGATCAAAATCTTGCACAATCTCATCGACCCAGGTTTCAATTTCTAGCCCCGCCGCGATCAGGTCGCCGGCTGTTTCTTTGACGGCCAGCAGCGACCCCGCGATCGCCCGCACCTCGGCGATCGATGCCCCACCATAGGCTTGCACATAGGCATAGAGCGCGTTTTGGAGCGATTCTCGGGTGGCAGCGTCGAGGGGGGGCATGGTGGCCTGGGACTTTTAAGGAGTAAATGATTCAAGGGTATCAGCTTTAATTGATGATGAATTGGGGGGCGGCTGAGGGCCCGGTGGCTATCTGCGGTGCGACCAGCCCGGATAAACCAGGGTCTTGAATACTCTGATGTCGCTGCCTCTGCCAGCGACAGCGAGCGAACCCTGGCCATCGTCTCATCAATCATGACTTGGAAGGAACATCTTGTCGCATACTAAAGGCTGGCTAAATTCCCTGAAATTGCGCCGCTGGAATTGCTCACTCCTAACGAGAGCCCAATGATTACCAAAGTTATGCGCGAAACCCTCGCGATCGCCCAGCGCATCTTGAGTGAATTGTTGCGGCGACGTCGCAGTTTGATCTTTTGGATGATTTTTCCGATCTTGATGCTGGTGATGAATAGCCTCATCCTTGCTGAGCGGGCTCAAATCACGACGTCAGCCGCGTATCAGCAGGCCGCTCCTCCAACCCTGGTCGGCGCAGCGTTATTTTTTAGCTGTTTAGGTGGTAGCGTCGCGACCGTGGTGGCTGAGCGAGAGCAACAAACCCTCAAACGGCTGTTTTTGTCACCGCTCAGCGGGATTTCTTATTTTCTGGGAATTTTCGTCGCCCACTGCGGCATTGCCTTAGTGCAAACGCTGCTCGTTTGGGCGATCGTGGTGAGCACAGGAGGGGAGTTTGTCGGCTCGCTGCCGCTCGCGCTCGTCGTCATTTTGCTCAGCGTTGCGGCCTATGTCGGCTTGGGCTTTTTGCTGGGCACCCAATTTGCCCGCCGCACTGAAGATGTGAATGCCCTGGTGGCCGTGTTCGGCATCCCGCTGCTGTTACTGGGTGGGGCCTTTCTGCCCGTTAGCCTGTTTCCTGAGACGCTCTTATCCCTCGCGCAGTACAACCCCATCTATCACATGATTTTGTCGTTAGAGGGGGTGTTGTCGGGGGCGGCTGAGTGGGCTGCGATCGCGCCTCATTTGAGCTTTTTGGCCATTTTTGCTGGCTGCATGGTGTTAGCCGGATGGTTGGCTTACCGGCAAATGCTCAAAACAGAGCGTCAGCTGTGATGTGCGCAGCGATCGTAGACGGCTGGGCAAAAGGTTCAAACTGTAACGTATTTATCATTCGCTGCAAAAAAGTAGCCTACTTGTCAAATCTTTTTTACATTTTGTAAGATATTCCTAGTCACCTGTGGAGAGTTCTCCCTGCGGAGGGAAGAACAGAGATAACCTGCTGGTTAATCTGGTTGATGATTCTTTGCAGGTGTTGTTTCTCAAGTTGGATGATTTAGTCATGACTGAACCTTCACGGCTCACTTTGGAGCAGCAATTTAGTCTCCGCTCCTTTGAGACCCAAGTCGATAAAATGAGTCGAGAGCAAGCCCAAGAGTTCTTGGTCAAGCTCTACGAACAGATGATGATGCGTGAAACGATGTATAAACACTTCATCAAGCATGAGTGGGGCATCGATTCTTCAGCTGCTTAAGGGATTAGCTGAGGCCACAAAAGGGACGACCTCCTTCTCTTGCTGAGTTCTCACCGAATTGAGCTGGGGGCGCTGGGGCGTTTACCTTTTCACTGGCACCGTCACTATTCTCTAGAGGAAGCAATGAGGGTTAGTCCGATATTTAGTCGCGATGCCCGTCAGCCCTGGTTATTCATCTAGTTATGATTAAAAATTTACGAAACTCATTAAGGGTTGCTTAAGGCTCTGGGGAACGATTTTCAGGATGTTGCTGTCCGTCACATCAGATTGCTGCAGCTAGGTAAATGCATCATGATAGGGACGCTAACCTGATCCAGAAAGCCAAAGCATATGTTTCGCAAAGTTCTGATTAGTACTGATTTTGAAGATGGTTTGTACCGCTTAGGCTGCACGATTCCTAGTTTGGCTGAGGGCGGTATTACTGAGATTACTTTTTTTCATAATGTGGCGGTGCAAGCTGATCGCAGCGTTCCTAGGGTCGATGAAGATGGCATGCAGGCTGCTCGGGCTCGGCTAGAGCAAACTATTCAAACGGTTCCTGCCGGCACTGAGACCAAAATCAGCGTGACCTGTGGTCGCCCCAGTGACAATATTTTGCAGCAGATCGAGTCATCCGGTTGTGAGGTGGTCTTTTTAGGGACGCCGACCCGCAATGTGATCTCAGAGAAACTCTTTGGCAGCACCACGATGAAGCTGGTGGAGCGCACGCCGGTGCCTATGATGATCATGCGCCCTCAGATGGTTTCGACCTACACCACTGAAGAGCTGGCCATTCGCTCCCGTAACCTGCTGCACTATTTGTTGATTCCCTATGACGGCACCGCCGGGTCTACGGAATTTTTAGAGGTGTTAAAGGCGCAGGTGCAGAAAAATCCCCCGCCCGAAAATCACCAGTACTGGCTGCTTTGGGTGATTGATGACAATATTCGTCGCGAACTCCGGGGCGACAATCCGTTGCAAGACGCTCGCGAAAAGTTGCATAAAGCCGCTGACACGCTGCGAGAGTTAAACGTCAACGTCGAGACTTTCGTTAAAGAGGGCGATCCCCTGGAAGAAATTCTGCGGGCGGCTGACCAATACGATATTGGCGCGATCGCCACCTCCTCTCGCGGCATTGGGGGGCTGTTGCGCTGGTCAGTGCCTAGCCTCACGCGAGAACTGCTGCGCCAGAGTTGGCATCCGGTACTGTATTTCCCCAAAGAAAAGTAATCGCTCAGCGCTGGCTTATGGCTTTAAACCAATCTCCATCAGGCTGGAGATAGACCGGCACCGCTGCGCCGCCGCCGGTTCACGAATCGGTGTCAAGATACAGCGCCTCTAGCTGCTGCAAAACCTTTTCTTTCATGTTGTTGTTGAGTTCGTCCTTCAGCATTTGTTTGCTGACCGCAGGGCTCGCCACCGAAAGTTGAGTGCGAGCTGACATCACCCACGACTGCAGGAGCTTTTGCTGGGGTTCGGCGATCGTGCAAGAGACGACGTGGGCACATTCCCGAGGGGCTTGGGTGGCAAAAAACAGCACCTTGTAAACGCCATTCTTGCCCAGTTGAAAGACCATTTCTTGACCGGTCTGCGTTTTGAGGTCGATGTAGCAGGGCAGCCAGCGGGGGCCATGTTTAGGACTATATAAAACCGTCAGCCAGAGCACCATGGGGTGGGGAGACATGGTGCAGATAAAGGTGTTGTAGCGAGTTCCCTGCAGCCGTTTGGCGATTTCGCTCTCGGGTAACATCACCCACAGAGTCGCCAGTGGCCCCGTGCTAGTGGGCAAAATGTGCGGAAAAACAATCTCGGCGATGGGTTTATCGGCTGGCCACGAAACGTGCCGTCGAACGGCATTTTCGGTGGCTGATAGGCGCTCGGAAGGGGTCTCAAACGATTTTTTCTTGGGTTCCGGCGCGATCGGCACCCGAGACAAGGTGGCACTGATGCGCTGCCCCATCCGAAATCCGGTGCCATAACGCTGTTCTAACGGCTCTAGCGCCTGCAGAATCTCCACAATATTTTGGGGACGATTTTCTGCCTGCTTTTCTAAACAGCTCATGACGAGCTGTTCCAAAAGTTTGGGTACGTTGGGGTTGGGCTCAATGCTTGAGATGGGTCGGGGCGGTGCCGTGTGATGCACCTTATACCAGCCACCAAAGGTATGGTTAGCGGCTCGTAAGGGCAGCGTGCCGGTCAGCATTTGATACATCAAAATGCCAAGGCTATAGATGTCAGAACGGTTGTCTAGTTCTTTGCCCTCCATCTGTTCGGGGGAGGCGTAGGCCAACGTGCCCATAAATGAGCTGGTTTGCTCGGTATCAGCCTGCATCAGCTTAGCGATGCCAAAATCCAGAATTTTAGTGAGCTCGCCTAGGGTGGGGTCTTGGGTGACGAGAATATTGCTGGGCTTGATGTCGCGGTGAATGATCGAAACCGGTCGCTCATAGCCGCGAATGCGAATGCCATCATGGGCCGACTTGAGGCCCAGACACACTTGCCGAATGATGCTGAGAAATCGCGGAATCGGAAGGGCTTTATGACCAATCAGGATGCTTAAACTGTCGCCCTGCAGATATTCCATCACGTAGAACGGAATATCTTCGTCGTTGACGCCATAGTCGGTGACGCGTACCACATGAATGCTGTTTTGGCCCAGCTGAGCGCAGGTGGTGGCTTCTTGCACGAAGCGATCGCGCATTTTGCCCGTGAGCAAGGTTTGGGAGAGAAACTTGACGGCCACGATCACGCCGCCCAGCAGGGTATCTTCTGCCCGATACACCTTCCCCATCGCACCCTGGCCAACGAGTTCCATCAACTCGTAGCGATTTGCAAGTTTTTGACCGAGATTGGGGTCTGACATGAAGATAACGCTAGACGAGTCAGAAGCTGCCACAGCATCCTTCTGTTTTGTGATTGGCGATCTGGAACCTAACCCTGATCGGTCAGCGAGCCGCCCATAGTAGCCCAGTCCAGAGCCCATTATGCGAGGTAGAGCCGTTACTCAGCAAGCCAAGGGATACAATTTACCGCATTCTCCGATCGACCCCTCACGCTCTGATCGTGATCGTATTCTAGTCATGTTTAACGCCTGCCGCTGAAGCTGACTGCTGGCAACGATGTCACGTTCGACGAGGGATGCAGCCTGATTGGTGTCCAGCTAAAGATACCCAGGAGGGAGAAGCCGGTATCTATGGCTGCCGTTCTAGCGTGGCTTCGATCGCGGTGGTGAGGTAATGCCCGGCCATGATGCCGCTAGAGAGATGATAGTGGCCCGAATCTAGCTGGTAGAGGGTTTCAAACCCGGTGCGCCGCTGGCGATCGCCGAGACACCAATATCTTTGCACCACTGAGGCAGGAGTTACCCATCCCTCACCTTCGACGCGGCCCAACTCGCTGTGCTGCAGCACAAAGGTATATTGACGCTCGCCACCGGCGAGACGACCTTTGTACTGCAGGGCGATTTCGTCATGATTGTCATTGGGAAACGTCCACTTCATCACCATGGTGAACCAGTTGCCCCGGCCCCATGCGATCAAAATGCCACCCCGAATGGCCATCGGCGGTTTATCACGCTCTAACCAATTGCCCTGGAGCTTCCAGCGACCGGGCTCGATTAAAAATGTGTGGTTCACCCGCAGTTTCCTAATACTGTTGTTGGCTGCACACAGCGATCGCTGTGTGATTGGGTCACTTAACCACCGATCAGCCTGCCCAAAATCTTAGCGGCTATCAGTGTCACTTAACCACCTAAACAATTCGGCTTCACTCGCTGGGAGCATCTGTGGTTTCCTGTAGACGCCATTCCCTCCCGCCTATCCTGGCCCTGCTAGAGCGCTGTGGGGAGCCCCCTTGCCCCGCTGTGATCTACACTTCAAGGGCGATCGGCTCAGTCACAGTGCCCAGGGGAACCGCTTGTTGCGCTCCTGTCACACTGGGCAAGTTACCCGGAAACTGCTGCTGTCGCCAATAGCCCAACACGGCAAACGCTAACGCTTCTTTGAGATCTGCCGGAACGCCCACCGCAGTGGTTGACTGAATCAGCACTTGGGGTAACTGCCGCTGCAGCCGCTCAACCAGATAGACATTATGACTGCCGCCCCCACACAGCAGCACCTCATCGGGTAAAGCCGGGAGAAAAGTGCGGTAGCTATGGGCGATCGAGACTGCTGTCAGCTCCGTCAGGGTGGCTAAGACATCGGCGGGCGCGAGCGATCGCGCGGCAGCATCCTCTAAACACTGTTCTAAAAAATCAGGGCCAAACAGTTCACGACCGGTTGACTTGGGGGGCTGTTGGGCAAAGTACGGGTGGTCTAACCACTGCGCTACGAGAGATTCACAAGGCGTTCCTTGAGCGGCCCAGGCACCATTGTGGTCGTAGGTTTGCCGCCCCTGCGAAAAATGCTCGATCGCTAGATCTAGCAGGCTATTGCCGGGGCCGGTATCCCATCCCAAAACTTGGGGCGATTGAGCCGGGGCGATCGCCCTCCGAGGCGGCAGCAGCGCTACATTGCCAATGCCGCCCAGGTTCTGCACACAGCGTGTGCGCGTCGGATGGCTCAAGAGGGCTAGATCGACCGGTGGCACTAGAGGGGCTCCCTCGCCCCCAGCGGCAATATCAGCTTGACGAAAATCGCTCACGGTCGGGCATTGCGCTAACGCTGCAATCAGTGCTCCCCGTCCCAACTGCACGCTGTAGCCTAGCGACGACGGTGCTGCTAGTTCGTCGGTGGTTCTGGAGGGGCGATGAAATACTGTCTGCCCGTGGGAAGCGATCAGGTCAGCCGGGCCATGCGCCGCCATCAAGGTTTGGGCGACTTGGGCAAAGCAGTGGGCGATCGCATCATCGAGAGTCGCTAAATCCGCCAGAGAGAGGCGGGCTCCCCCACAGACGTCTAAAATTTGCTGGCGGAGGGTGGGTTGATAAGCTACGGTTTGTCCCCCGAGCACTGTGACGGTTAAGTCATACCCTTCGCCCTCAATGTCGGCGATCACGCTATCTACGCCATCCACCGAGGTGCCGCTAATCAGTCCAATAATTCGCAAGCGTGATCTCCTATTCTTCGAGCGGTAATCTTTCGAGGCCGCGATTGTTGCCGATAACGACCATGACGGCACCCGTCTGCAATTGAGTGATCGGGCTGGGGTTAACCTCAAACTTCTCAGTGTTTTCGGGTTGAGTCAACGCTAGCAGGGTGACACCATACTTGTTTCTGAGATCTAACTCAGCGATCGTCTTTTGATTGAACTCAGCGGGTACCCGCAGTTCAACGATGCTGTTGTCAGGATCCAGCTCAAATCGGTCTAAAATGCCGGGTCGAGTAATCGCCCGTGCCAGGTTACACCCCATCTCATGCTCTGGAAACACGACCAGATCCGCCCCGACCCGGTCGAGCACCTTGCCATGAATTTCACTCGATGCTTTTGACACCACATAATTCACCCCTAGCTCTTTGACATTGAGTGTGGTGATGACGCTTTCTTCAACATAGTTGCCGATCGCCACGATCACCGTGTCAAAGTCAGGAATGCCCGCTTCTTCTAAGGCAAGCCGCTGGGTTGAATCCAACTGCACCGCATGGGCGGCAATTTCGTCCTTTAACGCCTGGGTCACAGGCTGCTCTTGGTTGTCAATGGCCAATACTTCATAGCCTAAGCTATTCAGTGTGGCGCACACGGCCCGCCCAAACCGCCCCAGCCCAATGACGGCAAATTGTCGATTCTTACTCCGTAAGCTCCGAAAAAATCCTAAAGAAGACAGATTCACCGAGCGGGCTCCTTAATGAGATGTCATGAGACGTGATTGCACCCTCGAATCGCCCCCGTCCTGAGCCAGGTCATCTGTTCGGGGGCTGCAGCGGGCATCGCCCCACTATCGTTCGTTACTTAGATTAAAGGCTGACTCGGCTCTCCAGCCCATAAGTTGAGGAAATACAGCTTTTCTTAGCGATCGCGCCAACCGATTTGGCGGTTCTGCCTCAAAAATCGTCCCTTTTATCAAGGAGATCTGCCAGTCGCCCGGCTCACCCGCATCGAGCGATCGCTGCCGCCGCCCCGATAAATCAGTGTCGGCAGTGACCGAGCTGGCTGCCGCCCATCTCAAGGGCACTGTGCCGCTGGGAGAGAGTGCTCAGGCGATGGTCATAGCCCGAGTCACGCGACAAAATGTTAGCCTGTCTGAATGGTTTTGGGGTTGGAGAGAGCCGTGGATATTGCATTAGGTCGGGGAAAAACGGTCCGTAGAGCCTACGGGTTTGATGAAATTGCACTGGTGCCAGGAAATCGCACCTTGGATCCGCAACTGGCCGACACCCGGTGGGAAATTGGCGGCATTGAGCGCGAGATTCCGATCATTGCTAGCGCTATGGACGGCGTTGTCAATGTCGATATTGCGGCGCAGCTGTCAAAGCTTGGGGCCTTGGGAGTGCTCAATCTCGAAGGCATCCAAACCCGCTACGACGACCCTGATCCCATCCTCGATCAGATTGCGGCCGTGGGCAAAGAAGACTTTGTCACGCTGATGCAGCAGCTCTATGCCACCCCCATTCGTCCGGAACTGATTGAGCAGCGAATTCAAGCCATTAAGGCGCAAGGGGGAATTGCCGCAGTGAGTTCAACTCCGGCAGGCGCTGCTAAATACGGTGAAGCGATCGCTGCCGCTGGCGCTGATCTGATGTTTGTGCAGGCCACCGTGGTGTCAACTGCCCACCTATCACCGCCATCTATTGAACCGCTAGATTTGGTGCAATTTTGTCGTGACATGCCCATTCCTGTGGTGTTGGGCAACTGCGTCACCTACGAGGTGGCCCTCAATTTAATGAAAGCCGGTGCTGCCGGTGTGCTGGTGGGCATTGGGCCGGGAGCCGCCTGTACCTCGCGCGGTGTGTTGGGCGTGGGCGTGCCTCAGGCGACTGCCGTGGCGGACTGTGCTGCGGCCCGTGACGACTATCAACAAGAAACTGGTAAATACGTACCGGTGATTGCCGATGGCGGCATCGTTACCGGCGGCGACATTTGTAAATGCATCGCCGTCGGTGCAGATGCCGTGATGATTGGGTCGCCGATCGCGCGGGCAAAAGAAGCCCCTGGTCGTGGCTATCACTGGGGCATGGCGACTCCGAGCCCCGTGTTGCCGCGTGGCACACGTATTCGCGTCGGCAGTACCGGCACGCTAGAGCAAATTTTGAGAGGCCCGGCCCAACTCGATGACGGCACGCATAACCTGTTGGGTGCACTGCAAACCAGTATGGGCACGTTAGGCGCTAAAAACCTGAAAGAAATGCAGCAGGTAGAGGTGGTTGTCGCCCCTTCACTCCTGACTGAGGGCAAGGTTTATCAAAAAGCTCAACAGCTCGGCATGGGTAAATAGGATTTTGTTGTGGAGCTAAAAGCCAGGGAACTGAGGTCTGAATCGGTTCTAGCCAGTGACCATGAGGTGTGAATACTCGGCACCTGATGAGGCACATTGGCCCCAACCTCCGGTCTCATCTCGGTGGCGATGGTTGTGATCGGAAGTATTGTCATTATTTCATGACTGGCTTGCGAAAGCGGCAACCGCCTCTATGGGGCAGTTTTAGAGAGTTTTATCTTTTAATCAAAAGAAACATTAACTTTGACAAGGGTACCAGTGGCGGAATGACAACTGTCACAATTACAATAAGGTGTATCGGAGACGAAAGTTTCCGTTCACTCCTCACACCACACTCCGCCCAGATTTTCTTCTGGGCGGTTCCTCTTTATCGCTACTGATTGACTCTGAACCCTGACCCACGTCGTTTCGTTGTGAGTCGAGCGGCTCTGGTTGGCAAACCCTCGTATCCCGAGAGTTGAGCGGAGTCGAAGCTCGTTTTGCGGGTACTTTATTCTCAAGCTATCCCTTAGGCAGTTATTGGCTGTAACCCCTAAGTCGTGAACCTTAAACCCCGGTCATTGCTCATCGCTGACAGATTTGCACGGCACTCTACTCGTCAGCATTGAGCTGGGGTCGAAAGGTGAGATAGGCCGTCAGACCCACCAGAGGAATGGCCGTCACGAGCCCAAACACTCGCGAATTTTTTAAGCCGCGACGCGCCATATCATCACCCAGCAAGCTCGGTACCAACAGCCACAGCAGACAAAAATCGAGGCTCATCACGTGAATAAAGCGGCTGCTCTGCCACTGGTTAACAAAGTCTGTCCAGTCGCCTGCATAGATGCCATATCCCATCAGCCCGAGCGCCCCCGCCAATAAACTGATGCCCAACCAGCGCGAGTCTAAAAGCGCAATCAATTTCGACGACGGCGGTGTAAAGGCGGGGTTTGGCTGGCGCAAAATCAGGTAGGGCAAGAGCAAAAACGCCCCTAGGCCAAACGAGCCCATGACAAAAGGCCAGGCAGGTACTTTTTGATCATGACCATCGGCGATCGCCAAGCCCGCATAGGCCAGCGGCCAAAGCCCCATCAGGTTAAACAAGGCCACGACGGCGGGGTTGAGAGTCTGCCATTCGCCGGTGGCCAGTTGTTGAATCAGTTGAGCGGTATCCGGCTGATCGGGAGGCGCAAAGCGAAATGCGTAAACCACAAAACCCAACCAGATAGTGGCCAAAAAAGCACGGCGCAGCATTTTCAGCGTTTCCTTGCAACTACTAAGTTTCACTCTAAATTATCAATCAACTTAACAAAATCTTCCTATTTCGCGAGAGGCCACCTACCGTGATAGTTGAGAGCAGATACCTCCCCCCATAGGGAGGGCGATCGCCCTTACCGTGTGGCAACGATTTTTCCGTTGCTAGCCCCGATGCCCCGGTGTCCTGATTTAGCAAACTCAATTTCTCGTCGTTACAAGCCCTAGTTCTGGGCGCGACCCTGATCATCGCTTGTGGCTCTGAATCCCTTACCCCCGCTCAGCAGGCTGATTAAACGATTCAGGTTTTTTCTCGACGTTGTAGCCATTCTGAACGAGAGTCCCGGATGTGTTTGTTATTGATCTTCCCCAACGCACCCGACGTATGGCACGAGGGCACTTTGCGATGAATGCCAATTATCTATTTGAACTCTACGAATCTGGCTATCGTGACTTTGCCGGTATCCATCTGTGTGGTGTTGACCTAACTCAGCGAATTTTGGTTGATGTCAACCTGCAGCAGGCCAACCTCATTGGCGCTGACTTAGGCCGAGCATTTTTAACCAAGGCCAATTTGATTGATGCAAACCTGCATCGGGTTGATGCTAGTTTTGCCAAACTCAGCGAAGCCAATCTGCACCGCGCGCTCCTCAATAAAGCGAACCTACGCGGCACCTTTTTGGTCAAGTCTGATCTCTCTGACGCGCAATTAAGCGGCGCTAATTTGTGTGGCGCCAACCTGCGTGGCGCCAACCTGCGCGGTGCTAATCTGTGTGGGGCCAACCTGTGTGGGGCCAATTTACGCGGCGCTGACCTCAGGCATGCCAATCTATCTTGGGCCAATTTGAGCAATGCTCGATTGAGTGGTGCCGCGCTCGGTCGCACCTTCTTAGATGACGTCAATTTTGAGGGTGCTTATCTCAATGGCTTGAATCTCAGCGGCATGAATCTCAGCGGCCTCAATTTCAAGGAAGCCAAGCTCAACGGGGCCCAGCTCGATTATGTCAATCTCACCGCTAGCAATTTGAGCTTTGCCACTCTTCGGGATGCCAGCCTGCGGCAGGTCAATTTGACCGGGGCCGATATGACCGGCAGTATCCTGTGGCGGGCCCAGATGCAAGGTGTGACTCTCACGCGCGCAGATTTATCGCGGGCTAACCTAGCAGGGGCCGCGCTTGAGGTGGCTTCCATCGCTGGGGCTGAATTCACCGATGCGATTCTCCCGAAGAGTGCTGAGTCAGACCTCTTCGCGCAGGCCACTGGTTATGCTCCCTGGAGCCAGCGCTCTACCCGGGAAACGTTGGCCGCTTCTCAATTTGTCGATCAGTCGACTTTGTGATCGCTCATGCTTCGATGAGCCCAGTGGGCTTGCCTCAGTGTTGTGGAGCAGCGTTTGGGGAAGCCGCCACATCCTGCCGCGATCGCAGCACAGCCTCGTTCACCGGTTGTCTAAATCGTGCTTTAAGATCGATATGGAGGTCGAGCGCACGATTCCTGAGGCATGGCCACGATCATGCCAACCCGGCGGAGTTACAGCGGCAGGTAGGTGAATTTGACTGAGCATGGCGTCATTTTAGTGACGGTAGACACCCAAGAAACGGCTGTGGCGATCGCTCAGTCTCTGGTCGGCGATCGCTTAGCGGCTTGTATCAACTTGTTTCCCCTCCATTCGGTGTACACCTGGAATGAGCAAGTGCAGCAGGCCGTCGAATGGCAGCTGGTGATCAAAACGGATCTGGGCTTGTTCGCCGCGATCGAACAAGCCCTACAAATGCTGCATCCTTATGATGTTCCCGAAATCATCGCTTTGCCCATTGTGCAAGGGTCGACTCCCTATCTGGCCTGGTTAGCCGCTAGCACTGCTCCACTCCCTTAGCGATCAGCCAGCAGAATACCCTTCGGGAAAGGCAAGACCCCACGGCATGCAGCGGTCAGCAGGTGACATTGGGATGCTGGTTAAATCACGGTTTGAGCGATCTGGAGTGTCCTGAGCTAACTGCGGTTGGCGGCCATCCTGAGTGCTAGGGTTGAGGCGCAGTGCGGCTAGACCGGTTGTTCTGGCGGCGATGTTTGCTGATTGAGCGTTTTTTCGTAAAGGGCTTCGATCGCCGATAAGAGCTGAGACTGCTGCCAGTTTTGATAGATATTGGCCGCGATCGCGCAGCCGCCTGCCGCAACGCCCTCTTTCACAAATCCGGCTTCATATTGTCGGAGGGCCGGATAACGGGACTCGGCAAAGGAAAGTTGTGTGGCTATGAGCGGTACGCTGCCGATCAGCTCCGCCAGCCCTACAGTGTCACAGGTGGGATCTTCCGCGACCCATCGGGTGGTGCCCACGATGATTTTTTCCGGTTGCCAAGAAACCCGGCGATAGCGAGCGAGGGAGCGCGCCAGCGCATAAACAGCTAGCATTTGCGTGCCACCGGCAAGCATCACCCCCCCGTGACAGCTCGCACTCAGCGCCATGGCCGCCACCACCACTTGCATTGGGTCGCCGATCGCCGCCACCAGATCGAGCGGATCAAGAGAGCGGCCAGAGGCTTGCTGTGCTTGCCAGTGGGCTAACCCCTGAGCGGCGATCGCCTGTTTCTGAGCGTGGTTACAGGTCGCGTGACTGCTCCCGACCTGATTCTGCACCGGCAATCCTAAACCCAGCAGCAGCGCCAGGGCGGTTGTGGTGCCCCCGACTACGCACTCCCCCAAAATGACGTAATCAGAGCCGGCTTGGCTGCCTAACCGGTGCCCCCACATGATCCCGAACCGAAATAAAGATTCGACTAGGCTACGCGGCAGTGCTTGCCCCGAGCTCACGCAGGCCGCCGTAGCCCCTCGCAAGTCGATATGGGGCACGGTCGGCGCGATCGGCAAACCGGCGTCAAAGATCAGCAGCGGCATCAGCTGAGTTGCGATCACAGCCCGCGAAATCAAGGCTGGAGAAACTCCTTCGACTAAGGGCGGTAACGGATGTTGAGGCGCTGGGGTCGGCCCGTGAAATAAAAATTCAGCGTCGGCGATCGCCGTCGTTTGGCGCTGCTGAGGGGTGCTGCCCGCTGCCGAAATACCGGGAATCAGCCCCGTTTCGGTAAACCCTAAAACACAAGCCAAGCGAGGCCGATGTCCGACATAGCGCCGTAACCAGCCTTGCCCTTGAGCGACTTGAGTATAAACGCGATTCATCGGGCCAAAATTCATAGGGCAAGGATGCAGAGGGCCATCAAGGTTAACTCTCAAGCAGTTGTTGGACCCAGCCTGGGGGGGAGGGCATTTTTTCACCCAATCGCTCTAACAACAGCCAAGACGCCAGATGCACGGTAAAGAGATAAACCAGTGAGCTGAGCAAGACAATCACTAACGCGACGACCTGGATGAGGGTGGTATTCGACTGGCTCAAACTGCCCCAGTCCAACAAGCCCAGATTGACCAGACGTTCTAGCACCCAGTTGATTACCTGAGTCGCCTGGTTGATCAGGTAAACCCACAAGTCTTCTCCCAGCATGAGAGAGAGCAGCCACAGGCGGACAAAAAAGCCGAGGGCGCTGAGCAGTGTGCCGATACCGATCGAGAGATACCAAGAGGCACCGCGCCGCCACAGCCAGCCCAACTGGACGCCGAGCAAACCATAGGGCATGAGGTAGAGCAGGCTACGGGGTGGCCCCATCAGCACGGCTAACAGCAAGGTCGATACTAGGGCGCCCATCCAGGCGGCGCGATGCCCCCAGCGCAGATAAATCAGGGCAATCGGTAGGGGAAAGACAATCCGCAATAGCGGCCCAGGCGGGAAATAAGCATTGACCAGCCAAATCAGACTGGCCGCACTGGCCAAAAAAGCAGTCTCCACCATCGCCGCTGGTCCCACTTGAGGGCGCCGGGCGCGAGGGATGGCATCTCCCAAGGCATCCAACGGGCGATAGTCGAGATAGGATTCGACTTCGGCCAGTTCATCAGGGTCGGGCGCGGGGACATCGGCTCGCCACTCGGGAGTCGCCTCATCGGACGATCGCTCGGGAGAAAACTCAGGCATAGTGAGCGTTACACAAGAAGTTTTTCAAGGGCAACCACGTCAGGAATGCGCATCACATCGCGATCGCGCTTTACCAACCCCTTTTTCTCAAGTTTATTGAGCACTCGTGTCACCGTTTCACGGGCAAGCCCACTCAGACTACTCAATTCGCGATGCGGCAGATTGGGAATCTCTAGCCCGGTAGCCGCTTTGACGCCCTGCCCATCGGCCAAAAATAGCAAAATATCAATCACGCGGGAGGTGCTATCCGATTCCCGCAGGCGTAATCGGCGATTGACCTGGCGAAGGCGACGGGCCATCAGCTGTGATAGACGAATACCGGCCTGCGGCTCCGCCTGAATCAAACTGACAAAGTCTTGGGCGGGCAAGTTGCCGATCACGGTTGGCACCAAGGTGATGACGTCCGTTGAGCGCGGCACTTCATCGAGGGGAGCCATTTCGCCAAACAGTTCGCCCTTGCCCAAAATGTTGAGCGTAATTTCCTTGCCATCAAGGTTGTAGGTGCGAATCTTGACCCAGCCGTCCAAAATGAAATAGACGGAGCTACCCCAGTCGTTTTCCAGCAGCAGCACCTGATTGGCCGGATGCCGACGAGTCACCACCTGAGCCGTTGCCTGATCGATAATATCGTCAGGCAACCCTTGAAAGAATGGGGTCTCTCGGATGGGCATTCCCCCTATGGAATTGTCGCGGGATCCATAGCGGCTATCCATGAACTCTGAATATTAGAGATTTAACAAAAGTTTCCAAAAATGGCGCTTTTTTGACAGCCAAGATTAATCAGTTAATCAAGCGATCGCCCACTCAAGCCATTAACTCAGCACAGCAAACGGTAGATACAGACACCAGAAGACTCAACAAGAATCTCCTGCCAGGGGAGATAAGAAGATATGAACACTGCTTCGGTCTCTTAGAATACCACTAGTCCAATCGCACTTTACGGATAACTCTGTTCCTACTTGCAGACAAAGTTGCCCCTGCCCGATGAGCGGCTGCCGGCAGCCTGATTGTTGGCCAGGAGATGGTGCGCCTATGACGCGGTTTCCCCAGCAATCTCAGGGGGCGTCGGCCCTCTCTAGAGTCGCCAACGTCACTGGGCCGTCAGAGCGACAGCGAACCGGCGAGAGCGATCTGATGAACCAGCCCTGACCCGTTCGGCAATTGATGATGGGGTGCAGCGACTCCCCGGCTGCCCGGTTTGTCTGACTCGTCTCGCGGCGGATGTCCCTCCTCAATCGAATTGAACGCCTTGATGAGGCCCCGCCTGTGCGACTGCTCCGCTCCGCTTTGCCCACCGGCGCTTAGTTAAGCCGCCATTAAGGGCACACTACAGCCATTCCTATCGGTTAGACCCAGCTTTGGTCGACAGTCTTGATGACAACAATAGTTAACGGTTTTGCCTGGGCTGTCCTACACTTTGGGCAAACCAAGCGTCGCACCCCTCTAAAACCCAAGATTGAGTATGCTTAAGGCAGCTAAACGACAGTGCCCAATCGCATTGGTGCTTAGACGTTCAGCCAAGATCAAGAGTCAGTTTATTGCCGACCTCATCGGCTGTGGGTTAACTGTCGTCGGTCGGTTTTCAAGGAGGTCACAGTGACTTCACAATCAGGGCAACTTCAAGCACTTATTACCGAAATTGAAGCGCTACTAACCAAAGCTGCGCCCAAGTTGCCTTGGGTGATGTCAGGGGAGGCCAATGAGCAGCGGCGCGTTATGGAACAGGTGCTGGTCTACTTGCAAGCGGTGCAGGCGACCGGTGTCCCATCACCTGGGTGGGGACTGACGCCGACGGCCGGAGCGGCGATCGCCCCGACTGCCGGTGAATCGACCGACGTCGCTGGCACTAACAGCCAGCAAGTTTTGCAAGCGCTGTTGCAAGAGATGCAGTACTTGCGGGTGCAAATGGTGCAGCCGCTGACCAATGAGGTCATGGCCCTGCAGCAGCAGCGCGAGGCGTTGAAGAATGAAGTCCGTCAGCTTGAGATCGAGCGTTTGCAGCGGTCAGAAAGTGCCAACGCTAATGCCCTCAATCCGGCCTGGATGGACGATGTCGTGGGACGGCTCAGTGCGGTGCTGCTAGAGCAGCTGACCCCCCAATTTCGCGCCCTGCGATCGCAAATTGATGGTGCTCCCGCCCTGTATGGGGCACTCCCTCCCGACGCGGCCGCAGTAGCAGCGGAGCTGCCGCCGCTGAATCCGCAGCAGCGTCTAGAGCAACTGCGGCAAATTCAGGCTCAAACCGACCACCTGCTGCTGCGACTAGACGGCAATCTCCGGACGGTGTTTGAGTCTTTAGACCAAAGTATTCAAAGCTACTGCGACACCCTCAATCAGGGGTTAGATGCCATGCATGGTTTGGGGCAGCAGGGAGAATTTGTCTTCCGCACCTTCATTAATCACTTGGCAGAGCAGCTACAAGATGAATCGAGCTATCTCATTAGTCGTCCAGAGCAGGCACGGTTGACGGGGCAGGAGCGGGCAACCCCAGACCGCCCCGTGCGCTCGACAGATGCTGATTTCTCGGACCGCAATTTAGACGCGCTTGATTTGAGCAACGTTGACCTGAGTGCGCTTGATCTGGATGTCGCGGTAGAAGCCGATGAAGAGGTGACGCTCTTTCAGCTTGACGAAGAGTTGACCGACTTGCCCGTCGATGACTTGGATGATGATCCCGACGAGATGCCTGAGTGGGTTGAGCCTGACCCAGGCGAAGCCACCATGGTGCAGACGGAGCCGATTTCCTGGGCGGTTGTCACAGGGCAAGCCGCCGCAGCGGCGAACGATGCCTCTGCCGAGGCGCCGGCAACCGATGCTTATACCGAGGAAATTGATTCACTCTATGACAGTTTGTTTGGCACCATCGGTGCCGCCGCTTCGATACCTGCTGAAGAGGAATTGGACGAAGCGGATGAGGCCGCAACAGCCGCCGTCAATGAGCCGTTGTTTACGCTGGACCAATCGCCTGAGACTCTGGAGCCCACATCGCCTGGCTCAACCCTGACCGATGCTCCCGAGGCGATCGCTCCCACTGAGCCTGCTGAGACAGCTTTAGAGTCGCTGCTTGAGGTCGCTGAGTCGACCCCAGCAGCGGATGACACGGCGACCCCGCTTGAGCCGCCAGCCGCGTTAGAAAATCTGTTAGGAATTGAGCTGGCTGAAGAGCTGGCTTCGGTTGGGGAGGCTCAGAACGAGTCAGACGATATCATTACGTCTCTGAGCGAACTGCTGCCGACAACTGAGTCCGGCCAATCACCACCAGCCGCCGATCCGTTTGCTGCCTTTGAGGAGTCAGAAGATACCTTTATTGCGGCACCGCCGGAAGAGAATTTGCTCGATGCCCCCGCCGCCGCCTCGGGGACGACGCTCGATTTCACCTTGGATGAAGCTACACTCGGACAGTTGACGTCTGATCTTTCGCAATTAGAAGGCTTTGCGGCATCTACCCCCGAGTGGCCAATGGCCTCGCCTGAGGAGACGGCAACAGTGGTTCCGGCCAGTCAAACTGAGGTCGGTTGGACATCTGCCGATGATCCCAGCCTGGTAGAGGCGGCTGATGACGGAGATACGGTGGATGATGCCCAAGATGCCTTCATTGATGCCCTAGAACCGTTGGAAATCGAGGCCTTCGCTGACGACCGCGAGCTGCCTGATCACGAGCCAGAAGTCGGCCCAACGGCCAACACGGTCGAAGCCGATCTGGGCTCAGGCCGGGAGGGCTTGTTTGTCGATGAGCCGGAGAGCGCACC
>ERZ1740060.435-NODE-435-length-24192-cov-4.304097_pt1 | contig 24192 bp, 20 predicted proteins | sample MGYA00581743_ERZ1740060 | MGnify/ENA primary metagenome ERZ1740060 (study PRJEB43018, sample SAMN04849235) | marine metagenome | isolation source: floating plastic debris | place: Pacific Ocean | collected 2008-08-27 | study: EMG produced TPA metagenomics assembly...
TCGGCCCGACCTTGAAGAAGATTACAGCGGGCAGCAAATAGGTGAAAAATGGGATCGTTTGAAGGATCGCCAATATCGGTTTTACGGCCGCATCAAACCACGCGTATTTCCACGCCAGAATGCCCAACCCAAGCCCGATGATAAAGGCCAGGGGTGCGGCCACAGCAAGAACCGAAAGCGTCTGCATTGCCAGTTCCCACTGCCCGATCAATGCGGTCCAGACAAATGTGCCGCCTGCAAGCAACGCCAGTTTCCAACCGCCCAAGTAATAGCCCAATACGGCGGCCGCAGCAGCGACGCAGGACCACGGGATCGGCCCGATAAACGGCCAACGATGCTTTCCCTCAAGCAGGTTTGCCGTAAGACCCAGCATGAATTCAAGCGGACCTTCAGCGAACCAACGGGTGATGTATATGAGGCCAAAGCGCCCCTCTTCCCGGTCACCTTTGATGAAGTCAAAAATTGCATCCAGGATGTCTGCCGTGGGCGGTATCCATGCCTCTGGCAGGCGGATCATGAAATCAGGGAGAACGGGTTTTACAGCGCAAAGCAAAAGTGCCGTGCCAATCAATGACCAACGCACGGCGTCGCGTGCGGGCCGTTCGCGGCCTAGGGGTGTGTTGGCGGCAACGTCGGCCAAATCAATCGTCCCCCAACAAAACGTCGAGGGCCTGACGACGTTCCAACATGCCGATCAATGCGCCGTCCTTTCCCGCCACGGGCAGATGATCGCGGCTGTCGTTGACAAGCTGCCTTGCCAATTGGTGGATCGTTAAGTCTCCAGCAACGGGATCGCCCTCAGGTACGATACCATTCACGGGCCGGGCCATCACACTGGCATGCACCACGCGCGCCTTCTCAATCTCCTCGGTGAACTTTTTCACATACGGCGTCATCGGATTGAGCACGATCTGATCTGGTGTGTCGCATTGCTCAACTTCACCGTCTTTCATAATCGCGATGCGGTCGGCCAGGCGCAGAGCTTCGTCGAAATCATGCGTGATAAAGACGATCGTCTTTCCCAGCATCCCTTGAAGGCGCAAAAACTCGTCCTGCATTTCCCTGCGGATGAGCGGATCAAGTGCCGAAAAAGGTTCATCCAGAAACCAGATGTCAGGTTCAATCGCCAAGCTGCGGGCGATGCCAACACGTTGCTGCTGGCCGCCGGAAAGCTCACGGGGGAAATAGTCTTCCCGGCCGGAAAGCCCGACCAGTTCAATAACTTCCAACGCACGCGTCCGACGTGCGTGTTTGTCTTGGCCGCGCATTTCGAGCGGGAAGGCTACGTTTTCAAGGACAGTACGGTGAGGCAGTAACCCAAAAGATTGAAACACCATGCCCATTTTAGAACGTCTAAGCTCAATAAGGTCTTTTTCAGCGAGCGCCATGATGTCTTGGCCCTCAACTTCAATTGTCCCGCCGGTGATGTCGTGCAACCGGGAAAAACAACGCACAAGAGTCGATTTGCCGGACCCAGAAAGGCCCATGATGACCAGCATTTCACCTCGGCCAACGTCGACGGAGACATCCTTTACACCCGCGATGTAGCCATCAGCGCGAATGTCATCGAAGGAATGTCCTGCAGGCATGCTTTTGAGGTATGCGCTTGGGTTGGGGCCAAAGATTTTCCAGGCGTTTCGACAAGATATGACGGGCGCGTCGCTGGTCATGTGCGTTCTTTCGGCTTTAGAGTCCCCATGCTCCCGAAATGGGTCTCGGGACAGCAAAGTCCAAGGCGTGGCGCGGCGCGGTGGACTGTTGACCTGCCCAACGCATGAAACGCCGGGCAGGACTTTCTCAACTCGTCAGATCAGGTGCTGCCTTCCGGCATCCAGTCCTTCCAGACGCTTTCGTTTTCTTCCAACCACACTTCAGCTGCCTCGTCGGGCTCCATTTCCTCGATGTCGACCAGACGTGCCATTTCGGCGATTTGGGCGTTGGTGAAGGAAATCTTGGTCAGCACTTCATAAGCGCTGGGCCACTTGTCCTTCATGCCGTCCCAGGCTGCTTTTTTGAGGTAACCATCGGCCGGGTTGCCGCAGTCGTACAGCGCTTCCTTATTGGGGCCTTTTGCTGGATCAGTATCGCAGCCGTCTTCCCAAACTGGGAATTCAACGAACTCACCCGGCCATACGGCTTCCGCAAAGTTTGGCGTCCAGTTGAAAACCAGAACTGGTTTTTTGTCGGCTTCCGCAGCACCGATATGAGCCCAGAGTGCTGCGGCGGAACCCGCGTTCTTCACAACGTAGTTGATGCCAAGCGCTTCTGCGCGCTCTTTGCCGTGCTTCAGCCAGTCAACCGGACCGTCAAGGAATAGTCCCTTGTCCCCCGTTTCCGCAGTGGCAAAGAGATCGGCACAGTCGTTCAGAGCCTCCCAACTTGGCAGGCCTGGGCATGCATCCTTGGTCCACATCGGGTACCACCAGTCTTCGCGCGTCACAGCGTCATGATCACCTGCATCATGCAAGCCACCTTTGGACAATGCTTCTCGGAAAGACGCACCGAACGCGCCTTCCCAGACCTCGAGCTCAAGCGTTACGTCACCCAGACGGACCGATTCATATACGGCCTGACTGTCGGTGGTAACAAATTCCACATTGTTGCCCATCATCTCGAACATCTGGCCAACCACGTTGCTCATCACAATTTGGCTCGACCAGTTATGGATCGGAATGACGATCGGGTCAGAACTGTCTTCCGCCGCGCTGATCGCGCCTGCGGATGCCATGACCAAGCTCAGCGCGGTCGCGGACATCATATATTTGATTTTCATAACTTCTCCCTATCGGTTGCGTCGGATGTCCGGTAGACCCGGCACTCCTTCGTCAGTGCCCATAACTTGGCACAGCTTTTTGGTGGGTCAGACAATAATTTGATTGTGCATTGCCCATAAAAAAGTTTGGCAAACGCACCGGTCCGGCCTAGCTTTTCTACTGAGTGCTTGGTTTCTATGCGCCATGAAAACAGGACGGTCGCCCTATGCTTAAGAATCGCGCCGCGCTGCCGCGACTCGAGTATCTGCTGGCTTTCGAAGCTGCAGCGGAGCTAGAAAGCTTTGCGGCCGCAGCCAAAGAACTCAACATCAGCGAAACAGCCGTGAGCCGGAAAATCCGATTGTTGGAAACGCATTACGATTGCGCCCTGTTTCTCAGGGGCCACCGGTCTGTGCAGCTGACAGACCATGGCCGCAAGTTGCTCAGCGGTATTGGCCCCGCGCTTAAATCGCTTGAGCGCACGTCTGAGGCCATGCTGGAAGAGCATCACCGGTCAACTGTGCGCATGGCCGCAACAAACTCTGTGTCGTCGCTATGGCTGATGCCTCGTTTGCGGAAATTCCAGATGTCAAATCGCAACGTCACGATCAGTCTCTTTTCCTCGGACCACGACTCTGAGTGTCTGACAGAAGCGTTCGACCTGGCGATTCTGCGCGGTGAGGGTGAATGGCAAGGCTATGATGCCGAGTATCTTTTTGGAGAAACGGTCTTTCCAGTTTGCTCGCCCGGCTATGTGGTCAATCATCCCCATTTGGAAGAACCAGAAGATTTGCTCAATCAGTCCCTCATAGAGGTGACAAGCAACCATACGGAGTGGCTTAATTGGAAAACCTGGCTGTCAGAGTTGGATACCGACCCGTCCGTGCGCCACTCAACATTCGTGAATACTTACCCTTTGGCGATACAAGCGGCCGTTGATGGTCTGGGTATCGCGCTCGGCTGGGGTCATCTTGTGGATCGCCATTTGCAAGATGGCTCTCTCGTTCGGCCGTTGCGCGATGCGCATGTCCGGACCCATTCAGGCTACTACTTGTTGCGTAGGCAAGGCGCCCCAAAGCATCCTGAAAGTGACGTGGTCACCCGATGGTTGATGCAGGAGAGCGCCGCGCGAAAGCGCTATGTCCCTGGTCTAGGACAGCGCCGACAGGCTTAGAGCCACTATTTTGTTCTCTCTAATCAATTACCGCGAAAATGTGGGTTAGCGACATGCCTCCTGATGTCGCTAACTGGCCTCAATGTTTGCTCTACGACGACGCAGTGCGTCCTATTGAGACAAAACCATTAGGGGCATTTGCACCTTTGCTTGTAGCGTGTGCGTGAGTCCTTTTGAGGTTTGAAGAAAAATGGGGGGTCATTGATGACAAAAATTTCGAATTCAAAATATGAAGCTGAACTCGCTAACCTGCAGATTGAGCTGGTGAAACTGCAGGAATGGGTCAAGAAAACAGGCCATAAAGTGGCGATCATCTTCGAAGGGCGGGACGCGGCCGGTAAAGGCGGCACCATCAAACGCATTACGGAGGCCATGAACCCGAGGATCTGCCAAGTTGTTGCACTTTCAGCGCCGACGGAACGGGAACAGTCACAATGGTACTTCCAAAGATATGTGTCGCATCTGCCGGCGGCGGGCGAGATCATTATCTTTGACCGCTCCTGGTACAACCGAGCCGGAGTTGAGCGGGTGATGGGATTTTGCTCTGACGAAGAGTACAAAGAGTTCATGCGCAGCTGCCCCGAATTTGAACGTATGCTGGTGCGCTCCGGCATTCAGCTCATCAAATATTGGTTCTCGGTAAGCGACGACGAGCAAGAGCGCAGGTTCCAAAAGCGCCTGACCGCTCCCACCAAACAGTGGAAGCTAAGCCCCATGGATCTCGAAAGCAGGAAGCGGTGGGTGGATTACTCAAAAGCCAAGGATGACATGTTCTCCCACACCGATATCAAGCAAGCGCCATGGTATGTGGTAAACTCAGACGTCAAGAAGCACGCGCGGCTGAATTGCATCAGCCACCTGCTATCCTTGATCCCCTACGAAGAGATTGAACGCGAGCCGGTCGTTTTGGATGAACGCCCTCCTCAGCGCGGATATGTGCGTCCGCCGCTGGGAGACCAAACCTTTGTGCCTGAAGTTCATGAGAGCTTGAAGTAGAGAGCAAAGATCCGGACATGAAAGATTAGGAGCTAGGAGCAGGGCGCGTCATTGCAGATCGGCCTTCTCGACTGGCTGTGTCATCTAATGCCTTATGCCCGTCAAAAGGCGTAAACACCTCGAGCGGAGCCGATATGCCGCGTATCGCATGGGTTCCGCATGAGGAATACAGTTCGGGAACAGAATGAGCCACCGCGGCCGTGGCCAAAACACGGTTGCCAACGGTCTTGGTCAGCGCTTCGATCCGACTCGCAACATTCACGGCGCCGCCGAGCACCGTAAAGTCCAGCCTGCCCGGGCTTCCAATGTTGCCATAGCTGACTTGGCCGAAACTCATCCCAATGCCGATGTCCAAAATCGGCTGGTCTTCCTCAGCTCGTGTGGCGTTGAGAGCGGCCAGACCTGCAAGTGCATCCTTTGCCGCTAGCGTGGCCTGTCGGCATTGATGGGCGCGGTCCGCATTGTCTGAGATCGGGAAAATCGACAGGGTGCCGTCACCTATGAATTTCAGAACGTCACCGCCATGTCCTTCAACCGATTGGACGACCGCGTCAAAGTACCCGTTCAGCGCTTCAAAAACGCAGTCTTCGGTTGTGCTGTCCGACAACGCCGTGAATCCGCGCAAATCGGATATCATGACAACGGCCTCAATTGTCGTGCGTTCCCCGCGCATGATCGTGCCGTGCCAAACAGCATCAGATGGGCCGTCTCCAAGATAAGCGCGCAAAAGGCTTTTGGATGACTTACGCATCGTGATCGGTTCCAAGGCAGACGACAAAGCGGGCAGGGCGGCTTCGAACATCTCAAGATGGCGTAGTTGAAACCCCTTGGGATCCCGCGTCAGAAATGTGCAGCCGTGCAAAGACGCATCGCCATATTGAAGCAAGGTGGCGTAGTAGTCGGTGCCTCCTTGATCTGCAAACTCCACATACGAAAGATGCTCCGTTTCGCGGTTGAGATTGCGCAAGTTCTTATGCAGCGGCTTTTTGTGTTTGAAGATGTATTCGAAAGAGCTGCCCAAGTAGCTGTCTGTCTGCCTCACAGCATGGGTGATTTCGTTGACTTCAATTTCCTCAGGTTTCCAAACAATGCCCGTCGCCGCAAACAAGGGATTTGCAAAGCTTTGGGCAATGTTTACGCGCCAGATCGGCACCCCTGCGTCGGCGAGGGTAGAGCAGAAATACGAAACGACTTTCACGGGATCGTCCGAGCAACGACCCTCCGTTGTCATCCAGTCTTTGAGATTGGTCAAATGGTCCATAGCGTCAAGTTAGGTGCTGATTGTCCACTTGCACACAACCGAGCGCGAAAAACTGAAGGCTTTCTTCTTTCATGCAGCGGGTGTGCGCCAAGTTTGGGACGCACGCCACGTGTTACGATCGCAGAATGTCGGTTTTCCAGCGTCCTATAGGGGCATTGAGGAGGACGTTGCAGTGGGTGCCTAAGGATCCGCGAATGGCAAGAAGGTTGACTTACACAATGCGCAGGCACAGGTCCCAGTTCAAAGTGATCCTGAGATAGAAAGCGCTCATGTCCCTCCTTGTATTTGGCGAACGTGGCCAGGTTGGCATTGATATGCAACGTCAGATGGGCCCTGATGCGCCTTTTTTGCTGCTGGGTCGAGATCGCGCCGATCTTGCAAATCCGGATGCCTGTGCGGATCTGATCGCAAAGGCCCGGCCCGCTGTCGTGATCAATGTCGCAGCCGTGCGCGATGAGACGCTTGCAGCAAAAGACGAAGACTATGCCATGCTTGTGAATGGCACGGCGCCAGGCCGGATGGCAGAGGCCTGCGCGCAGATTGGCGCGCCGTTGGTGCATATCTCAACGGCAGATGTGTTCGATGGCAGCGGAGATGTGTCCTGGACCCCGAAGGATACGCCCGGGCCACTTAACGCTTTGGGGCGTTCGAAACTTGTCGGCGAGGAAGCCATCCGCAGAGCTGGCGGAGCGCACGTAATTTTGCGCACGTCTTGGGTGGTTTCCGCCCATGGAGACAACTTTTTGACGTTGCTACTGAAACGGGCAGCGCAGGAAACCCGGATTGAGGTGCCCTCGGATCAAATCAGTGCGCCGACCTCAGCCTATGACCTTGCTCGGGCCGCCCAGATTTCTGCGATCCGTGTGTTGGAAGACAAATCTCTAAGCGGCACCTATCACTACCAAAGCAAACCCCATGTCAGCCTGTCAAACGCGGCGCGTGAGATCATTGCAGTGGCGGGTTTGTCTTGCGAGGTGATTGATGTGGAAACGCGAGGGGCGATCCCCAAACCGCTCAACACGCGCCTGGAATGCATATTGACAGAAACTCAGCTGGGGCTTCGCTCGCCAGACTGGCGCCGGGGGATCAGCTACATCCTCAAAGATCTCGGGCAAACCGTTTAGTTGCGATCACATCTGCCAAAGACATCACGGCGCAGAGGTGGATTTAGACACTCCACGGTGGCAGTTTGTTACGCCGCCAAAGTCACAAATCTCTTATCCTCACAAAGCGCCTGCCAATCGCGCTCATAAAGCGCAGTCAGATGCGCACGTTCTCCTGCGCTCCACGGATCAAAACGCTGATATTCATCTCCTTGCGGATACATGTCCTGCAGAGTTTTGGCATGTTCGGCCATCGCTCCGGCGCCCTGAAGCTCTGACATCAAGACCAGTTCATCCACGGCTCGGGCAGATGCGGATGGCCGCGCGTTGCGTTCTTTTGGCGGTTTCAGTTTTGAGACATCCAAACCGTCGCCACAGAATGTCTCCAATATCTTTGGCGTCAAGGCACGGAAGTCTTCAAAGCGCCAGATATGGATCTGAGCACCTGGAAACACCGCTTCAAAATCATCGAAAACGCGCTTCCAATTGGGCAAAGATCCCAAAACATTGCGCCGCATCACTTCTGGCGTTTCCATGTGTCCGGGGGTGGTCGTCGTCGCTGCGCGCAAATATTCCACGTAAGATGATGCAAAGAAGTCTGCATAGTTCCGGATCGCGAAAAATGCATCCGAAATGGGCAAGGGCATGCGTTTGGCAAAGGCTTCGAAAAACGCGCGACGGTGTTCATAGAGCTTACCAGTGGTCACACAATGGGCTGGCAGGCCGGGCAGATTTTCATCCGATAGGATCATGCGCGCGGGCTTGCATGCGAGTGGCTCTTCGAAAAACGTGTCCTGAAATCCCTGCAGATCCTCTTCGCTGAACCGCGTCCGTCTTTTGATCTTCATCGTTTTGTAGGCATCGAGTTGCGACGGGAATGTGATGTGCTTGCGCAACTTCAGATGCGGCACGACGTAGACGCTCTGCGCGCCAAGCCATTCTTCATTGTCCTCCAACAAGCGTTGCAAATAGGTTGTGGCCGTCTTGTGAAACCCGCCATGCAGAACCGCTTGGGTGTCTCCATTGGATGAGGGTTTAATCTTAAACCGGATGGGGCGCACCGGCGGTGGCATATAGGTGCCGCCCCCAACGCGGGGCGAGGTGCGCACTTTGGTCTGGCGATCTGAGCCTCCCGAACCGGAAAGGCGTTCACACAGCGCGCTGATCTCTGGGTCTTGCAGCATATCTTCTGCTCGCGTGTCGTGCCACTTCCGCCCGGCCTTTTGAAGGTCTGACAAAATTTTATCGGCTTTAAAGCTTGCAAGGATCGGATCGGACAGGCCAAGGGCATGGCCCATGCTATTATCTGTGACGTCATTGACGTCCATCTTGCGCCAATTAGCTTCAAATGCCTTGCGCTTTGACTTGTCTGTTGGAAGCCCTTCTCGGATCAAAAGCGCCTCTGGCGAAGGTACGGAATAGTAATGCAGGCGCGCATGAGTATGGGCAAATGCGTCATGCGCCGTCCATTTGCTCTCAAGATAAAGATCGGGCATCGGATTGCCACCTGCATCGACCCATGTCGGCCGTGTCTCTTTTGGAAAATAGGGGCGATGCGGCGCAACTCGCGTGACACGGTCCGGCCGAAAGAGCGTCTTGATACCCCGCGTGACCATATGACCATGGGCCTCTGGCGCAGCTGCGCTGCGATGAGTTTCGCGCTGCTGACCCTTCGGAATGCCCCTGATCCCGGAAGAGCCGAAGGCGCGTCGGCTAATTGAAATGGCATCCGGGTCGCCGCAAGCCCTGACCAGGTCAGCCAATGTGCCTTTGCCCGTAGAGATATTGAGATATTCATTTATATGGGCGACAAGACACCATTCTGCGCCCAGATCTACCGCCAGTTTGGGAAGATACCCTAGCGCTTCGCGCACCGCGTCTTTGCTCTTGGGGCCGTTCATCGGCACATGATGCACATGCCCCATCTCCGCCAGCCGCGCAGACATCGCATCGGTGCCGTCTTCACTGCCGCGGGTAAACAGGATTGCCCCAGCAAAGCCCAGCGCGCGGTAATGCGCCACCCATTCAAGAAGGTAGGGCGCCTCGTTGGACAGCGCCGTCGCAACGTAGGCCCGTGCGTTCATCTAAAGGCTCCGGTCAATCGTGGTCTGCGCCATCTTTCGCTGTGCCCGGCGAAACGCGATTTTGGTGCGGTCCACCATGTCTTTGCGCCCGCGTTCTTCAAAGTAATGCGACAGAGATCCGCGATACCATCGCAAGCGCCGCCGGTCGCGATAGAGGTTGTAAAATTGATGCGAGGTCAGATCGCCGAGGATCGCCTCTGTCATCAAGGGCTTGAGCGCGCCGATCTTACGCAGGAACACGGCTGATTTGTGGCTCGAATACCAGCACTTCATGAGGGTCAAACTCTCGGCTGCCCCTTTGCCCGCCATGAGGCGATCCACATGCTTTTGGTCGGGCTCAAAATAGGGATCGTAGAAGACAAAGGCGCGTTCCAAGCGCCCAACGACCTCAGCAGCATCGCCCAAGGGCAGGGTCCAATCCTGACGCCGACCTGTTAGCTACCGCTCATCCCACGGCACACGCGCCTCATTCAGGGTCGATTGCGGATTGAAGGCCATGACGTGAGCGTTGGGTGCCAGCTGCCCAAACACGAGCGCGGCGAATGCTCCCATTGAAGAGCCCGAGAAGATGCATCTCTCATAGCCTTCAAAGAAGCCGTCACGTGCCATGTCTTGCATTTTCTGGATCAAGGGCGCGTCGCGATACCAATTGCCCAGATGCGCGTAGACGCCTAAGTGGCTCAACTGATTGTCGCGCGCAAACTTATAGGCACAGGGCAGGCGCGCAGGATCTCGATCATTGACGTTAGACAGGTTGTCGAAGGTCACCAGAAGTATGGGCCGCCGCCGCTTGACAAAAAGCATCGGATGCTGCGGATCAGCGTGCAAAAACCCCGATGCCGCGCCACAAGGTCCGATCTCATCCATCCACATCGGCAGCGTCGTCTTTTCCGCTGCTGGTCCCAGGTTAGGCGTGTCCTTGGCGCTCATCTCGGCTTACCTATGCCTCATTCAGCGCCCTGATGTCCGGGCGCGCTCACTGTCTGCTCAGCGCCTTTATACAGCGCCACAGCGTTTCTGGGAATAACCCACTACCAATTGAAAATTCGTCAAAAAAACACGGGCGCGCCGTTCAGGCAAGCCCCTGCTTCTTTCTTTTCTTAAGTACCCCGGGGGTTTGGGGGCAGCGTCCCCAATTTGATCAGTGCACCACCGCGTTTGCAGGCGGCTCTCGGTTGGTGCTTCCCACCCGATCACCAATGAGAAGCCCATCCGCCCCGGCCGAGACCTTGACGATAGAGCCATCAAGGATGTCGCCCGCCAAAAGCGCCTCAGCCAGCGGATCTTGCAACGCTTTCTGGATCACCCGCTTTAGTGGCCGCGCCCCATAGACCGGGTCGTAGCCTTCATCAGCGAGCCACTTGCGCGCGTTTTCATCCAGATCGAGGGTGATTTTCCGACTTGCCAACCGCTTTAGCAAGCGCGCCATCTGTATATCCACAATCCCGTCCATCTGCTCGCGGGCGAGGCGGTCAAAGATCACGATCTCATCCAGACGGTTGAGGAATTCAGGCCGGAAATGAGCCCGCACCGCATCCATCACATCGCGTTTGGCATCAGAGGCATCCGCCTGTTCAGAGAGCTGGCTCAGCGCTTGGGACCCCAGGTTCGACGTCAGGATGATCAACGTCTGCTTGAAATCCACCGTTCGACCCTGCCCATCGGTCAGCACACCGTCATCGAGCACCTGCAAGAGTACGTTGAAGACCTCTGGATGCGCCTTTTCGACCTCGTCAAAGAGCACGACCTGATAGGGCCTGCGCCGCACGGCCTCAGTCAGCACACCGCCCTCGTCATAGCCGACATAGCCCGGAGGCGCCCCGATCAGACGAGAGACGGCATGTTTCTCCATGAACTCTGACATGTCGATGCGCACCATCGCGCTGTCATCGTCAAAGAGGAACTCTGCCACGGCCTTTGTGAGCTCGGTCTTGCCGACGCCGGTCGGTCCGAGGAACAGAAATGACCCCAGCGGACGGTTTTCATCATTGAGACCGGCCCGCGCGCGGCGCACAGCGTTGGCCACGGCCTTTACGGCTGCGTTCTGACCGATAACCCGCTTGTGCAGGCCATCTTCCATGGAAAGCAGCTTCTCGCGCTCCCCTTCAAGCATCTTCGCCGTCGGGATCCCGGTCCAGCGTTCCACAACCTGCGCGATCTGCTCAGGCCTGACGGCCTCTTCGACCATGACGCCGCTGTCTTCTGTGGCTTCCGCCTCAGCAAGCTTCTTTTCCAGCTCAGGAATAACGCCATAAGACAGCTCTCCGGCCTTGGCCAGATCGCCCGCCCGCTTCGCATTTTGAAGTTCAATCCGAGCGCTCTCAAGCTGTTCTTTGATATCGCGGGCACCGGCCAGCTTATCGCGTTCCGCCTGCCACTTGGCCGTCATCTGAGATGACTTTTCTTGCAAGTCGGCGAGCTCTTTTTCCAGCCTCTCTAGCCGGTCGACGCTGGCCGCGTCATCTTCCTTGCGCAGCGCCTCTGCTTCGATCTGCTTTTGCAGGATGTCACGATCAAGCGCATCAAGCTCTTCGGGTTTACTATCCACCTCCATGCGCAACCGGCTTGCCGCCTCATCGACAAGGTCGATCGCTTTGTCCGGAAGAAACCGGTCTGTGATGTAGCGATTGGACAGAGTGGCCGCGCTCACCAGGGCTGAGTCAGAGATCCGCACGCCGTGGTGCAGCTCGTACTTCTCCTTGATGCCGCGCAGAATGGAGATTGTATCTTCCACTGTCGGCTCATTCACCACCAGCGGTTGGAAGCGACGGGCGAGTGCTGCGTCTTTCTCCACGTGCTTGCGATACTCATCGAGGGTGGTCGCTCCGACACAGTGCAGCTCCCCCCGCGCAAGCGCTGGCTTGATGAGGTTGGCGGCATCCATTGCGCCATCGGTCTTGCCCGCGCCCACCAGCGTGTGCATCTCATCGATAAAAAGGATGATTTCGCCGGCAGCTGAGGTGACTTCGTTGAGCACGGCCTTGAGCCGCTCTTCGAATTCTCCGCGATACTTTGCACCGGCAATAAGCGCGCCCATGTCGAGCGCCAAGAGGCGTTTGTTGAGCAGGCTTTCAGGCACATCGCGGTTGATGATCCGCAGGGCGAGCCCTTCGGCAATAGCTGTCTTACCCACGCCCGGCTCCCCGATCAGGACCGGGTTGTTCTTGGTCCGGCGGCTGAGCACCTGCATGGCGCGACGGATTTCATCGTCGCGGCCGATGATGGGGTCGATCTTGCCCTCTTCCGCGGCCTTCGTGAGGTCTTGCGCGTATTTTTCCAGCGCCTCATAGTTGTCTTCTGCCGTCGCACTGTCTGCGGTGCGGCCCTTGCGGACATCGTTGATCGCCGTATTGAGCGTTTGAGCGGAGACTGCGCCCTGATCGATCGCATCTTTTGCCGGGCTTTTTACGATGGCTAAGGCTGTGAGCAGCCTCTCCGCCGGGACAAAACTGTCGCCAGCTTTCTTGGCGAGTTTCTGAGCCTCCTCCAAGACCATGCCGGTCTGTGTGTCCATGTAAATCTGGCCCGTGTCGCCCGTCACGACGGGGATCTTACCCAGCGCCAAATCCAACGCCTGGACCACGCGCTTTGGTTTGCCGCCCGCGCGTTCGATCAGGGTGCTCGCTTGCCCCTGATCGTCATCCATCAGTGCTTTGAGTATGTGTTCGGGCGCCAGTTTCTGGTGGTTTTCCCGCATGGCGATCGTCTGGGCCGCTTGCAGAAACCCGCGCGAGCGCTCCGTGAACTTGCCTAAGTCCATCGCAATTCTCCTTTTAAGCGTTCTCCCGTCGCCGCACCCTCTTTGAGGCATACGTCTTTCGGGAACCTTACCGAATAAATGGTGAGTTGCCGCGAGGCCTTCAAGGCTGCACAAAAATTAATCGCTGCAGCGAGAAACCGGCTCGACCTCGTCGTCGGCACGATGCTGGACACAACAATTCGCACGTATTTGTGAGCACAACTTCAATTCGTCATCGAAGTTTCCATCTCTGGTCCAGACTGCCGCGAGGCACTGAGTGGAGGAACTTATCCATGATTATCAAAGAGGTGGCGCCACAGATCACGCTTGGGCTGACCCGCTACAATCCTGAGACAGGGTCTTTTGTGGCACGTGCAGAGCTGCATGAGAACTCGATCTGTTATACCTACCGAGTGTCGGTCAAGGCGCCGCCGCATGCGGAATTTGAGACAATTGTCCGTGGTTTAAAGGCCCAAACCTTGCGTCGCCACCAGGACGCCAAGGAGAAGACACAAAAACTGATCCGTCGCGCCGTCCGCTCTGTTTTGGCGCGCAGCCGGGCGCCTGCGGCTAGGGATAAACAAAGTTTCGGTATCGGTGCATTTCTGTCGGCTTGATCACGCTGGTGACTTGACGCGGCATTCGCGACTGGCAAGAAGAGCGTGACGTCGCTTTAGAAAGGGACCCGCGCCGTGCCAGATGACCGCCTCATCGTCGCAATAGACCTGCCAAACGCTCTTGCGGGGCTTGATTTCGCGGCCAGGCTGGGGGACGACGTGTCCTTCTACAAGATTGGCTTGGGTATGCTCACCGGCGGTGGCCTTGCTCTGGCAAATGAGCTCAAGCAAGATCATGGCAAACGCATCTTTCTTGACATGAAACTCTTCGACATTGGCGCGACGATTGAGGCAGCCGTGCGGGGCCTTGCACAATTCGATCTTGATTTTCTCACGGTCCATGGAGATCCCCATGTGATCGACGCGGCCAAGGAAGGCGCATCTGGAAGCCCGCTCAAAATTTTGGGTGTCACAATCCTGACGTCTCTGGACCGCGATGATCTGGATGCGAGCCTGATCAAAGACGGCCTCGTGCCGGATCTAGTGACCGAACGCGCAGGCCGCGCGTTTGAGGCCGGTGCGGATGGTGTCATCGCCTCCCCTCAAGAAGCGGCAATGATCCGCGCGCTGCCTGAGGCCAATGGTCGGCTGATTGTCACGCCCGGCGTGAGGCCGGCCGGGGCAAGTCTTGGGGATCAAAAACGTGTCGCCACGCCCGCCCAGGCCCTGGCCGATGGCGCAGATCACATTGTGGTCGGTCGCCCCATCCATGCAGCCCGGGATCCGGCCGCGGCCGCGCAAGCGATCTTGGCAGAGATTGCCTAGGACGCGTCCGCAAACGCGGCTGCCAGCGCGATCTGGATCATATCGCGGAAACTCGTCTCTCGCTCTTCTGAGGGCAAAGATTCTTCGGTCAAAAGGTGATCCGACACGGTCAAAACGGTGAGTGCCCGGACACTGTAGCGCGCAGCCAACGTGTAAAGCTCAGCCGTTTCCATTTCGACAGCCAGACACCCATGCCGGGTCAGCTGTTCGTTGAGATCAGCGCGTTCATCGTAGAATGTGTCAGACGAATAGATGCCGCCAATATGCGGGGTGACACCCAAAACCCGGGCGGCATTGTCGGCAGCGCGCAGCATGCCGAAATCCGCGACCGGTGCGAAATTCACGTCACGAAAGATCGTGGAAGACGGTGTCGAGATGCTACTGGCCGTTTGCGGCAAGACGATATCGCGAAGGCTCACATGCTCTTGCATTGCTCCGCACGATCCGATCCGCAGAAGAGTCTTGGCGCCGAAATCTCTGATAAGCTCATTGACGTAAATCGAGAGCGTCGGCATCCCCATGCCAGATCCATGGATCGTTACACGCTGCCCTTTCCACGTTCCGGTAAAGCCCAGCATTCCACGGGTCGAATTGACCTGCATCGCGTCTTCAAGAAATGTCTCAGCGGCCCATTTCGCACGCATCGGATCGCCGGGCATAAGCACTGTTTCGGCGATGTCGTCGGGGTTTGCGTTGATGTGAATGCTCATCCCCGTCAGCTCCGATTGTATTTGATGAACGGTGTCACGATGCCAATGCGATCATAAAGCTGTCGGGCGGTGGCGTTGAAGTCTTGTGTGAGCCAATAGACGGTGGGTGCGCCCGCTGCGTCCGCGGCCTCATACACCGCTTCAATCAGCTTGTGCCCGATCCCTGTGCCGCGCACGTCGGGTGCGGCGAAGAGATCTTGCAGATAGCAGACCGGTTCCAGCTTCCAGTTATGGGGATGAAAGATGTAGTGGACGATCCCAACGGCCACGTCGTCTTGCAAAGCGATCAACCCGCATTGTTCATCTCGCTCCGGATCGCAGAGACGCATAAAGGTGGTGTCAAAAACCTCTTGGGTGACGGACGCTTCGTAGAAGTCTAGATACGCCTGCCAAAGAGCGGCCCAAGCTGTCTTATCTTCTGGGGCAAGCGGGCGGATGGATATTGATGCGGTCATTGTTGGTACCTCTCCGAAGATCGACTGTGCCATAAATCGTCGTCATACGTGAGAGGGCTACGCATATTTTTGCGCAAAGGTTTGCACCTTTGGCCGGGATACCCCATGTAACCAGCACCAAATATCGGAGACAAACCCATGCGCCCGTTCTCATTTGCAACACTGACGGCCATTGCGATCAGCCTCACCGCGCCGGTTATGGCGCAGGAAATGCCGACGGATCTGCCAGAGATCAATGCAGAGGATGTCTCTGTTGGTCAGATTGTCAGCTTTGTGAACGCGATGATCGCAGCAGAGCGCGTGCGCTTAGAGTACCTCGCCAAGATTGACCTTGCCGAAACCGAAGAAGAGATAGACGCGCTTCTGGCGGAGGCCGATCAAAAGGGCATCGCGGAGGTCGAACGCGTGCCTGGCATTTCACCGGCGGAATACATGGCGATCGCGATTGCGGCGAAAGATGACGAGGATCTTTCAAGCCGCATAGAGCGAAGGTTCAACCAACTGGCGCAGTCTCAGGCGTTGACGGTCACACCCGGTCGTGCCAAACGACCAGATGGTCAGAATGTGGTGGTGACAGAACCCGAAGGAGACGCAGCCCAATAAACGCCTATGCCTCTAAGGAAGCTTTGGGTAGAGGGCGGGCGGCCCTATTCTGCAGCCATCGCCTCTGGATCTGCCAAAGTGACGATATCCATCATGATGGTGTTCAGCTCAAAATCCTTCGGCGTGTAGACGCGCGCGACCCCCATTTCCCGCAGGCGTTGCGCATCATCATCTGGGATGATGCCGCCGACGATCAACGGCACATTGCCTAGGCCTGTCTCACGCATCCGACCAAGGAGATCTTCCACCAAGGGAAGATGAGACCCCGATAAGATCGAAAGACCAATCACGTGGGGTTTTTCATCCAGTGCCGCATTCACGATCTCTTCGGGGGTCAAGCGGATCCCTTCATAAGAGATCGACATGCCACAGTCACGGGCGCGAAAGGCAATTTGCTCGGCCCCGTTGGAATGACCGTCGAGGCCCGGTTTGCCGACCAGAAAGCTGAGGCGGCGGCCCAAGCGGGTTGAGACGGCATCGACTGCCTCACGAATGTCGTCAAGCCCTTCTGTTTTGTTGGATGGGCTGCCGGAGACCCCGGTAGGGCCACGGTATTCGCCATGGACGCGGCGCATTTCCGCGGCCCATTCGCCCGTTGTCACGCCGACTTTGGCCGCCTCAATGGAGGCAGGCATCACGTTCTTGCCTTGGCTCGCAGCCTTACGCAGGGCTGTGAGAGCGGCTTTCACGGCAGCGTCATCCCGTTCCGTGCGCCTCGCATTAAGGCGATTGATTTGCTCGTCTTCGACAGCTGGATCGACCACCATGATGCCGCCATCCTCTGTCTGCAGCGGAGAGGGCTCGCCTTGCGTGTACTTGTTGACGCCGACGACCACGGTTTCATTCTTCTCGATGCGACCCAAACGATCGGCGTTGCTGTCAACCAAGCGGCCCTTCATGTACTCAATCGCGCCGATCGCGCCGCCCATGCTTTCAAGATTGGCAAGCTCGTGACGCGCTCCATCCTTGAGCTCTTCGACCTTGCGATCCACAGCCGGGTTGCCGTCGAAAAGATCATCGAATTCCAGCAGGTCGGTCTCGAACGCGAGGATCTGCTGCATGCGCATCGCCCACTGCTGCTCCCAAGGGCGCGGTAGACCGAGTGCCTCGTTCCAAGCGGGCAACTGCACCGCACGGGCACGCGCCTTTTTCGACAATGTTACGGCCAGCATCTCAATAAGAATGCGGTAGACGTTGTTTTCTGGCTGTTGCTCGGTCAGGCCAAGGCTGTTCACTAGCACGCCATAGCGGAAACGGCGGAACTTGGGATTTTCCACGCCGTAGCGCTGTTCCAGGATTTCATCCCAGAGGTCTACGAAGGCGCGCATCTTGCACATCTCGGTGACGAAACGGATGCCGGCATTCACAAAGAAAGAGATGCGGCCCGCCAGAGCCGGGAAATCCTCCGCCGGCACGCGAGGCTCCAACTCATCCAGCACGGCGATGGCCGTGGCAAGGGCAAAGGCCAACTCTTGTTCCGGCGTGGCACCCGCCTCTTGCAGATGGTAAGAACACACGTTCATCGGGTTCCATTTCGGCACGTTGGTGTAGCAGTATTCGGCCACATCCCCGATCATCTTGAGCGACGGCTTAGGCGGGCAGATATAGGTCCCGCGTGAGAGGTACTCCTTAATGAGATCGTTCTGCACAGTGCCTGTGAGTTTGGTGACGTCAGCGCCTTGTTCTTCTGCCACAGCAATGTAAAGCGCAAGCAACCAAGGCGCGGTGGCGTTGATCGTCATCGAGGTGTTCATCTGCTCCAGCGGGATCTCATCGAAAAGCGTGCGCATATCGCCCAGATGGCAGACGGGCACGCCGACTTTGCCCACTTCGCCGCGCGCCAGCACGTGATCGCTGTCATAGCCCGTCTGCGTTGGCAGATCGAAGGCCACCGAAAGACCCGTCTGACCTTTGGCCAGGTTTGTCCTGTAGAGCGCGTTGGATGCTTTGGCCGTGGAGTGACCTGCGTAGGTGCGGATCAGCCAGGGACGATCGGGCTGGCGGTCTGTTTTTGTCTCGGACATGAGCGGACCTCGTGAATCTGTTTGCGCAACTTTCTTACGTTCATGGTTTGATAGCTGGAATAATATGACACGTCAATTCGCTGCATTGCGGCATTTTTAGGGCAATACACGTGATTTATGCGGCTTTCATTTCAATTGAGAAAAAGATCGGCGTCCTTTCTGGTTTGCAAGAAACGCGTTTCTTTGGCTCAAATTGAAGATGATGACGCGCCACATTCAAAGAACGCCATTGATGCCGGTCAAGTATGCTTCTACGCGGACTTGGCGTAGCCACCGTTGTATTCGTCGCTTTTGCGGCGGACTTGAGAATGATCCACAATCCGGTGGCGCGCGCAGCCGCGGAATTCTTCGATCGACGAGTGGCCCTTTCGCTCCATGTAGTCGGCCAGATCGTCCTTGAGCTCCTGAATGAGCTTGATACCGACGCCGCCACTCCCTTTTTCTTCCATGGCAGCCGTGCAGACCTGCAGGTTGCCCGCACCGTGCGCGACGAAATTGAACGCTTCGCGGAAGCCTCTGATGCCGCCAATGCCGGATATTGCTCTGTCTGGAAACGCTTTGGAGATGTCTGAAACGCGCTGGAGCGCTTGATGTACAATCGCCAGGCCGCCCAGACCGCCGGAGGTCACAAGGCCGTCCACTTCGACCTCAAACTTCATTGTCTCAGGGTCAAGGAGGGGCAGCGAAGGAAAGGTGTTACAAAGAGAGATGGCCGACGCTCCGGCCTCATACGCAGCTCTGGCCGCGTCAACCAAAGCGGCGGTCGCAGGCGTCAGCTTGACCCAGATCGGGACGTCGACCGCATCCGTCACGGCATTGATGATATCACGGATAATCTCTTCATCATTGGCGATGTTTGCGCCCATATCCTTGCGGTCCATGTGAGGGCAGGACAGGTTCAATTCGATCGCGTCACATCCGGCATTGATGCAGGAGGTTGCAAGCTTTTGCCAATTCCGCATCTCTTCGTCGTTGCCCGCGCCCGCCATGATCGAGGCAATGAGCATGCGATCGGGGTAAGTCGTCTTGATTTCCTCCAGGTCGGGCAGCCACAAATCGAGTGGCTGATCAGAAATCAGCTCCCAATTCCAGGACGAATGCGAAACTGTATCGGGTCTTTTGTTGCGCGACACATATGGCTTCACATCGCTGGCCCGCTGGAAAATCGTTTTTGGCCCGGCGACGTTTTCCACATGATGGAGGCCGATTGTCTTGGTCACAACACCTCCCCAACCCGCCTCAAAGGCTTTCATAATTTTGCGCTTGCTTTCGGTGGGTGGCGCCGAGGCCAGCACAAAGGGGTTGACGAACTCAAGTCCAGTAAAACTAGTTGAAAGACGGTTTGCCATGGGCCGCTCCTCATGAAGATCCGTTAAGGAGGCTCATTTTTTTCTAAGGAGTCAATTTTTTTTCGGCAATTTGAGCGCGCTCGTGTAGTGGAAGCCTCTATCTGAGGCGTTTTGGTGGAAACAAAACCAGGAGCAATCAGCGCTTTACTGCAGTGATGAGACCAAACGCTTTTGGGTCGCACAACCAAACATCGACCTTGGCGGACTTCGCATCACATCAGCTTTGATGTGGGTATTTTCGGATCATTTCTAAGGAGGATCAGACGTCAAAGATACGGCACACTCTGCCAAGGTGCTCCTCGCCTTTGGGTTTGAAGCCCAGACGAAGATGAACCTCTCGGCCCGCGCGTCTTTTGTCAGGATGCGACTTGGTTTCGTGCGATATCCTGGCCCGAAGAGGTGCAACCCGATCTGCCTTTCGGGCGAAAACCTATAGGATACAACGATATCTGGCATGCCGCTCATAGGACTGATACGATCCAAGTCCGAGACCATGCGCAAGGGCCTTGAATGACAGCGACCGTTGAACTGCCGATCTGGCTCTTTGTCCTGATCTTATTGTTCGCGGCTGTTACGTTCGCTTCGCACTTTCTGTTTCCATCTGTGCGTTGGTTTTTCCGAAGGCGGATGGAACGTGTGGTGTCTCGTTTGAATGAACGGCTGGAGCGGCCGATCGAGCCTTTCAAAATCGCCCGCCGTTATGACATGATCCAGCGGCTAATCTACGATCCCGAAGTCAGCCGCGCTGTGGCAGATCATGCCCGAAACGAGGGCGTTCCGGAAAATGTAGCTTTTCAACTGGCACAGCGCTATGCGCGAGAGATCGTGCCCGGGTTTTCCGCGAGCATCTATTTCGGGATCGCCATCAGGGCGGCGCGGTGGTTGTCGCAATCGCTATATCGCGTGCGCATTGGCAACTTCGACGAGGTGAGCCTGCGCAATGTGGATAAAAACGCGACGATCGTGTTTGTGATGAACCATCGCTCTAACATGGATTACGTGCTGGTCACTTGGTTGTCTGCTGAGCGGTCGGCACTCTCTTATGCCGTGGGCGAATGGGCGCGGGCTTGGCCGCTATCGCGCATGATACGTGCCATGGGCGGGTACTTCATCCGCCGTAAATCCCGCAATGATCTCTATCGAACGGTGCTTGCGCGCTATGTGGGCATGGCGACGGATGCGGGCGTCACACAAGCAATGTTCCCCGAAGGCGGGCTGTCGCTTGATGGGGGGCTGACACCCCCGAAACTGGGTTTGCTCAAGTATATTGTGGACGGACGGACAGATTTTACCCGCGATGTCGTGTTTGTGCCTGTGGCTCTAAACTATGACCGGGTTTTTGAAGACCAGGTTTTGGTGGCGGCAAAACAATCCGGCAAGCGGAGGTTTCCTGCGCGGATCAGCGTTGTGGCGGGGTTCATCGTCAAACAGTTCTGGCTTTGGATCACGCGACGCTATCATCGGCACGGATATGCCGCGGTGAGCTTTGGTGCGCCGGTCTCTCTCAATACCTTCCAGGCAGAGCCTACCAACGCATCAGTCAAGGAGCTTCGTCGCCTGTTGATGCGGCGCATTGGACAAGAGGTGCCCGTCTTGCCTGTGCCTGCTGTTGCGCATGTTCTTATGACCCATGACGGCCCAATTCCGCAGGAGCAATTGACCCAGGCTGTACAAACCTTGCTTCAAGGCGTTCCTGAAGCGCATGTTCATATGCCCAGGGAAGATGCCGATTACATGGTGGAGGTCGGTTTGCGAAACCTGCGCAAGCGCGGGATCTTGCAGGAAACCTCCTCCGGGATTGCCATATCAGAGGAGTACCGGGCGCTCGTTTCCTACTATGCACGGTCAATCGCACATCTGGTGCAGGTTCCGGCCCACGCGTAGTGGGAAACAATGCGCGGTTTTGGGCGGCATCGTTGCCAAGCGTTTTAGGCGCCGCGGGGTCAAAGGCGAATTCTAAGAGATTTCTGCGCTTGCAAAGTCATAAAGTTTCAAAATTGGCTTATTCATCATTGCAATGTTGCGTGACGGCTTATATCCCACGTCGACAGTCCGCGATTCTGCGGCGCGGCAATTCCAGTTTAGGAGACGCAAATGGCCCTCGATACGGAAACCAGCATCGCCCCCTACGATGCGCCCGAAATAGACCTCTATGAGATCGGTGAGATGCCGCCTTTGGGCTACGTGCCAAAGCAAATGTATGCTTGGGCCATCCGCCGTGAGCGCCACGGCGCGCCGTCTGAGAGTTTTAAGGTGGAAGTCGTGGCCACCTGGGAGGTCGATAGCAACGAGGTGCTCGTGCTCGTGATGGCCGCTGGCGTTAACTACAATGGCGTCTGGGCCGGTCGCGGTGAACCGATCAGCCCGTTTGACGTGCACGGACAGGATTATCACATCGCAGGGTCTGATGCGTCTGGGATCGTGTGGAGAGTTGGATCTGCCGTTAAGAGTTGGAAAGTGGGTGATGAGGTTGTGATCCACTGCAACCAGGACGACGGAAACGATGAAGACTGCAACGGTGGCGATCCGATGATGTCACCAACGCAACGGATCTGGGGATATGAGACCGGTGACGGCTCTTTCGCGCAGTTCACCAAGGTGCAGGCGCAGCAATTGATGCCGCGCCCGAAGCACCTGACATGGGAAGAGGCTGCATGCTACACGCTGACATTGGCCACAGCATACCGGATGCTCTTTGGCCACGCGCCGCATGAGCTGAAGCCGGGACAGAACGTTCTGGTCTGGGGGGCCTCGGGCGGCCTGGGATCCTACGCGATCCAACTGGCCAATACGGTTGGTGCGAACGCGATCGGCGTCATATCGGACGAAGATAAGCGCGACTTCGTGATGTCCATGGGCGCCAAGGGCGTGATTAACCGCAAGGAGTTCAACTGCTGGGGCCAACTGCCCAAGGTGAACAGTCCTGAATACAATGAATGGCTCAAGGAAGCGCGGAAGTTCGGCAAGGCCATCTGGGACATCACAGGCAAGGGTGTGAATGTGGACATGGTGTTTGAACACCCCGGTGAGAGTACCTTCCCGGTCTCTTCTCTGGTGTGCAAAAAGGGTGGCATGGTCGTGATCTGTGCCGGGACGACCGGGTTCAACTGCACCTTCGACGTGCGTTACATGTGGATGCACCAAAAGCGCCTTCAGGGCAGCCACTTTGCCCATCTCAAGCAAGCCGCATCGGCCAACCGATTGATGATTGAGCGCCGCCTGGACCCGTGCATGTCGGAAGTGTTCCCGTGGGATCAGATCCCCGATGCGCACATGATGATGATGAACAACGAGCACAAGCCCGGCAACATGGCCGTTTTGGTTCAGTCGCCCAAGACCGGGTTGCGCACCGTGGAAGAAGTGCTGGCAGCGCGCAGTTAACCCACGGAAACACACGTTATGGTAGAAGGGCGGCGCGTTATGACAGACGCGCCGCCCTCACCATTTATGGGGAGTATAAACTCGCGAATTTCCTAAGATGCTCCGATTTGATAACCTTTGTTAAGGTTTCGTTAAGGAACATTAAGGAGTCTGACGATGCAACACGAATGGATACTCGACGTAATCGCCGATATAAAGGCGTTCGCTCGTCAGAATGATCTACCAGCCCTGGCCTCGCATATGGATACAGCTTGGTTGCTGGCCTCTGCCGAGATTGCGTCATTGGCGGGAGATCCCAAAGATGAACGTACCGCTTCGGCAGCGTTTAGAGACTATACTACGATCGGTTGAGGGATCTACCGAACGCGATCAACTGCAAGATGCCGTGGTGCAGCTACGTGATTTCCTGGGCATCGACCACCTGATTTATCATTGGGTTTCCAACACCGGCGATCAATTCGCTGTCGGAACCTATTCGCAGGAGTGGGCTGCGCATTATGTCGAAAATGACTATCAGCGCATAGACCCGGTCATCATCGGCGCTTATCAGAGATTTCACCCAGTGGATTGGCGCCGTTTGGATTGGTCATCAAAGGCCGCCAAAAGCCTACTAGAGGATGCCGCTGATCATGGCGTCGGAAACCAAGGGTTTTCCGTGCCGCTGCGCGGTCCCAACGGCCAGTTTGCCCTCTTTACCGCCAACCATTCATGTGATGCTGAGACATGGGACGCGTTCATTGAGACCTATCGCCGGGATCTTCTTTTGATCGCGCATTACTTTAACCAAAAGGCTCTTGAATTTGAGCCCGACCGCGTCCCGGGTTTGCGGCCCAGCCTCAGCCCCCGAGAGGTGGATGCTATAACACTGTTGGCGTTAGGTTACGGTCGGGCGCAGGTGGCGCAGTCTTTGGCCATCTCAGAGAATACGTTGCGCGTATACATAGAAAGTGCACGGCATAAATTGGGAGCAATCAACACGGTTCATGCAGTTGCGCGGGCTCTGTCGCTTGGATTGATTATCGTCTAAGGCGCTGCCCCCTGACGGCGAAGCCTGAGGCTCCGCCGTCTCCCCCGGGGTATTTGACAAAAGAAAGAATCAGGGCAGGAAGCAAAGGCTTCTTTCCAAAAGCGCGCAAATCCCGAACGCAGTTACGGCTTGAGCTTTTTTCGATAGTGCG
>ERZ1740060.436-NODE-436-length-24135-cov-6.161254_pt1 | contig 24135 bp, 24 predicted proteins | sample MGYA00581743_ERZ1740060 | MGnify/ENA primary metagenome ERZ1740060 (study PRJEB43018, sample SAMN04849235) | marine metagenome | isolation source: floating plastic debris | place: Pacific Ocean | collected 2008-08-27 | study: EMG produced TPA metagenomics assembly...
CGGTTACGGCAGAGCAGGCGAGTGCCGAACCCCAGCCATCGTCCCAGCAACAGGCTTCACCGCAGCGCATCTCCGTGCTCGACACGGGCCGTGTGATCATTCGGCGGGGAGACAATCTCTGGCGGTTGTCGCGCCGCGTCTATGGTCAGGGTGTGCGGTTCACCTCGATTTACGATGCCAACCGCGACCAGATTCGCGATCCGGCGCTAATCTTCCCAGGCCAGGTGTTCGAGCTTCCAACGCCACTGCCCGATTGGGGCGAGGTGCCGGGCTTCGAGGCGCTAGAGCCTGACCAGTTGCCGCCTGCGGCCGACGCGACGTCGGAGACGACAAGCGGCTAGCTGAAATCATACGGTCTCAGTTCACGTTTTACGAAGGGCGCGGCCATGGCTGCGCCCTTGTTGGATTTGGCTGTCTTGTCGATCGATCATGTCAGTGGAGTTGACTGCAAGACTGTACTTCATCGGCATTTACCGATAGATAGGGCGCTTCATCGGGATCCATCGCCATTTTGAGCGGAAAGGCTCAAATCTGGCGGAATGAGAGGCAAGCAGACAGTGGAAACGCTGGCACCCTCGACAAAAGACGACGTTACCGTCAGCGAAGAGCATCTTGCCCGACGCCTGAAAGCGCTTGGCCATCCGGCGCGTCTGGCGCTGGTGCGGGCTCTTGCCTCCCAACCAAGTTGTTGCGGGCACCTTGTCCGCGACTTGTCCGGACGCCATGTCATGCTCGCACAGTCGACCGTTTCGCAGCATCTCGGCATCCTGGTCGATGCCGGTCTGGTGAAGCGCCAGCGCTGCGGCGTTGAACAGCTTTACACGCTCAATCAAGCCGCGCTGGGCGAAACGCTGCGCGACATTGCAGGCCTTTCCGCCTACCAAAACATGGACGTTTGCTAAGTGGCCGTCACTACCGGCACCCCGCCTGATCAGACCGACACACTGCCCGCCGTTTCAGCCGATGACCGTGCGATTATCGATACGCTGAAGGTCCTGTTTCCCTACATTTGGCCACATGATCGTGCTGACCTGCGTAGGCGCATCTACATGGCGCTTGGCGTTCTGGTTCTCGCCAAACTCGTCACCGTCCTGGTGCCGTACAGCTACAAATGGGTGACAGACTCCCTGACCGGGGAACTGAGTGCGGTGCCTTCGGTGCCAGAATGGCTGCTGGTGCCGGTCATGTTGGTGATTGCCTATGGCGTCGGCCGACTTCTCACTGTGGGTTTCAACGAGCTGCGCAATGGCCTGTTCGCCAAAGTTGGCCAGCACGCGGTTCGCCAGCTGGCCAACCAGACCTTCGACCATGTCCATCGCCTGTCTCTGCGCTTTCATCTCCAGCGCCGAACCGGCGGGCTGTCACGTGTCATCGAACGGGGAACGCGCGGCATTGAGGTGATCATCCGCTTCCTCATCCTGACAGCAGTTCCTACCCTTCTTGAGTTCGTTCTCATGGTCGTGGTGGTGACCTACCAGTTCGATTGGACTTACTCGAGCGTGGTGATTGCAATCGTCATAGCGTTTGTCTGGTTCACCAAGGTGGCAAGCGATTGGCGCATTGCGATCCGCCGGCAGATGAACGACGCGGACACCGAATCCAACACAAAAGCGGTCGATGCGCTGCTCAACTATGAGACCGTCAAATACTTCAACAATGAGGTGATGGAGGCCAAGCGCTTTGACAAGGCGATGGCCAAGTATGAGCGCGCTGCCACACAGACCTTCACTTCGTTAGCTTGGCTGAACTTCGGCCAGACCTTCATCTTCACCATCGGTTTGGTGGTCTGCATGGTGCTGTCCGCCCGCGCCGTGCAGGCCGGCACCCAAACGCTGGGCGATTTCGTGATGATCAACGCGATCCTGCTTCAGCTTTGGCAGCCACTGAACTTTCTTGGATTTGTTTACCGCGAGATCAAACAGGGTCTGGTCGATGTGGAGACCATGTTCGATCTCCTGCGCCAGAACCCTGAAATCGTCGATGCACCGGACGCTGTGCCGCTGGCTGTCACCGGTGGGGCCATCCGTTTTGAGGATGTGAAGTTCGCTTACGATCCCAACCGGCCCATCCTGAAGGGCATTTCCTTTGAGGTGCCGGCCGGCAAGCGGGTGGCACTGGTTGGCCCGTCAGGTGCCGGCAAATCGACCATCTCGCGGCTTCTCTATCGCTTCTATGATGTGACCGAAGGCGTCGTCACCATCGACGGTCAGGATCTGCGTCACGTGACCCAGGACAGTCTGCGCGAGCAGATCGGCATGGTGCCGCAGGACACCGTGCTCTTTAACGACACCATCGCCTACAACATCCGCTATGGTCGACCTTCGGCAAGCGATGATGAGGTCACGACAGCCGCAGAGATGGCGCAGATCAGTACCTTTATTGCCGATCTGCCCGAAGGCTTTCAGACCCCCGTCGGTGAACGCGGGCTGAAGCTCTCCGGCGGCGAGAAGCAGAGGGTCGCCATCGCACGAACCCTGCTCAAAGCCCCGCCCATCCTCATCCTGGATGAGGCGACATCCGCACTCGACACTCAGACCGAAAAAGACATTCAGGCGGCCCTGGACGTGGTGTCGAAAAACCGCACCACGCTGGTCATTGCCCACCGGCTTTCCACCGTCATCGATGCCGATGAGATCATCGTCCTTCAGGCCGGTGGAATTGCTGAACGCGGCACCCATGACCAGCTCTTGGAGCAGCGCGGCCTTTACGCCACGATGTGGCAGCGCCAGCGCGAGGTCAGCGAGGTCGAGCAGCATCTGGCCGAGACCCGTGCCAGCGATGCGCAGGGTCTGATCAGCCGCGGGCCAACCGCTGAAGACATAGCGCGCGGGCAAACAAGCTGAACTCGTAGATCAGGGCCAACCCGCTGATCATCTCGACAAGGCTCCGGGAAGCCGATACCCAAAGCTTCCCCCCAATTGTCGCGTAGTGTCAGCACCGTCCATGAGCATCATACAGTCCATCACCACCGCCATTCCGCCGGTCAATCGCGCCGGCTACCCCTTCATTGCACTCTTTGCAGTGGTCGCGTTGGCGCTCGGCCTCGTCTCCACCAGCCTGTTCTGGATCGGTGTCGGTCTGACGATTTGGTGTGTCTTGTTCTTCCGCGATCCGGCCCGCGTCACGCCCATTGATGATACGTTGGTGGTGAGCCCGGCCGATGGGCGCGTCTGCTTTGTCGGCCACCGTCCGCCACCGCCGGAACTGGAGCTCGGCGATCAGCCCATGCGTATGGTCGGCATCTTCATGAATGTATTCGATGTGCATGTGAACCGCGCGCCGGTCTCCGCCCCGATCACCAAGATCGCCTACAAGGACGGCGCGTTTTTCAGCGCCGATCTCGACAAGGCGAGCGAGAAAAATGAGCGCAACGGCTTTGTGTTCAATACCAAGTACGGCCCACTTGCAGCCGTGCAGATTGCCGGAATGGTCGCGCGGCGCATCGTCGTCTGGCGGTCAGAGGGGGAAGCCGTGCAAGCTGGCGAACGCATCGGCATGATCCGCTTTGGCAGCCGCGTCGATGTCTATCTGCCGGAAGGTGCTATGGTCGATGTTGCGATGGACCAGCGCACATTGGCTGGCGAAACCGTCCTTGCACGCTTCGGCGATGCTCCGGTAACTGAGCGGTTCCACCGGACAAGCTGATGGCGGGGCTCTTCCAACCCTTTGAGCCAGGCTCACGGTCGCTTCGCCGAAGGCGTTGGCGCCGTCTCAACCGGGTGCCATTGCGACTTGTTCTTCCCAACATGGTCACCCTGCTGGCTCTGTGTTCAGGCCTGACCGCCGTTCGCCTGGCGCTCGACGGCCGCTTGGAACTGGCGATGATGGCCATTCTGCTGGCGGCCTTTCTCGATGCGCTCGATGGTCGCCTGGCTCGGATGTTGAAGGGCACCAGTCGCTTCGGCGCAGAGCTTGATTCCCTTACCGATTTCGTCAATTTCGGTGTCGCCCCGGCGCTCATTCTCTACCAGTCCTCGCTGTCCTCCATAGGGAACTTGGGTTGGATCGCTGCGCTCCTCTATGCCATCTGCGCTGGCCTGCGCCTCGCCCGTTTCAACGCGGCGATGGATGACAGCAGTAAGACGGGGCCAGCCGACTTCTTCATCGGCGTGCCAGCGCCAGCCGGCGCACTCGTCGCTCTGCTGCCCATGTATTTCGCACTGTTGGGCGGGCGATGGCTCACCGAGATGCCGCTGCTTGTCGCCGGCTTCATTGTCTTGGTCGGCCTACTGATGGTATCCACACTGCCGACCTTTTCCGGCAAGCGCTTCGGTGCCCGCCTGCCTGTCGGAAGTGTCTTGCCGTTGATGGTGGGTGGCGCAGCACTCATCGCGCTGCTGGTTGCGTTCACCTGGCAGGTGCTCATTGCTTTGTCGCTCCTCTATCTGGCTATGCTGCCTGTCGGCCTTTGGTATGCCAGGCGCATTGACGCCGAGCTTCCGCAAACGCCGCCCATCGACGACGATCAAAATCCGGACGACATCGACGATGCGTCTGACAAGTGATTTCGTCGTCAGTGTCTTGATACGCCGCGTTGAACAGGCAGGTGCCTATGCAACGGTGGCGCGGCGAGGAGACGCGACGGCAGGCGCGATCTTCGTCCTTGTCGACGGGCTGCTGGGCGAAGTGGCACTCTACGGTCCGGCGCCCTTCACCCTTGATGACAAGCCGCTGCCCGACGAGGCGGCTATCACGGGCAATCGGTTGTTTGTCCGCATGCCCTTAGAGCCCGACCAGACGCGCGCAGCCGCTGAAGCGGTCATTGAACGCGAAGAGCGTTTCGACAGCGACCTCTGGCTGGTTGATATCGAAGACCGCGCCATGCGCGCCTTCGTACCGGTCGTCGATCCGACCTAACCAGTGTCAGTCGGGCACTTTGCTTCTTTGATCACGGCGTATCTTGAACGCATGCGAGCGTGCCGCTTGGACGGCAGATCGCCGGATCAGCTTAGCGTGAGCCTTCGTTCAACGCCGATCCGCTCCAAGAAAGCTTTGTCGTGGCTCACCACGATGATTGCGCCGTCGTAGTCTCTAAGCGCCGCCTCCAACACCTCAAGAGCCTCGATGTCGAGATGATTGTTCGGTTCGTCGAGGAGAAGGCATTGCCTCGGTTGGCTATGTCCCAAGGTGCAAGCCAATCCCGCGCGCAGACGCTGTCCACCACTAAGGGAGCCAACGCGTTGGTGGGCATCATCGCCGCGGAAAAGAAATCGTGCAAGCGCAGCCCGCCGTCCATTCTCGCTGGCATTGGGGTCGATGCGCGCCAGAGCATCAAGAACCGATTCCTCGGAATCAAGCAGGCTTAAGTCCTGGTCGAGCAATGCGGTGGGAACATGCAATGCGACTGAGCCACCAAGGGGCGTGAGATCGCCATTGATGCATGCAAGCAGAGTCGACTTGCCGGAGCCGTTCGAGCCCTCGACGGCTATCCTTTCGGGTCCACGAATAGAAAGGGAAACATCCTGAAAAATGGGCCTGTCCGGTTCATAGCCAAATGTCAGTTGGTCGACCCGCAGCACGTCCCGACCAGCGGCCAAGCCAGATGGAGGTATATCCATGACGAGGGGTTGGAGAATCTCAACCGCTCGACGAGCCGTCTCCAAAGAGGCCTCCGCTTCGTCCATCTGGCGACCACGCAATCGCGCCGCCGATGCGCCAGATCCCTCGCTGCGCTCTTTGGCAGCATCCAGCACAAGTTGCGACTGGCCACCCGAAACACGCAGCTTTCTGCCCTGGCGATCTGTTCGTGCTTTGCGTTCCGCCGCAAGCTGGGCTTGCGCATTGGCTTCGGCGACGGAGCGCTCAGCGCGAGCTAGCTTGTCTTGCGCCGATGCAAGTTCGGCTGCCTTAGCCACGCGGTAGACGTCGTAGTTCCCGCCATAGGACCGCGCGCCCAGCGATGTCAGCTCCGTGATGGCGTCCATCTCGCCAAGCAACGTACGGTCGTGGCTGGCGACAATCACACATCCTTGCCAGGCTCGCAGCGCATCGATGACCAGGGCGCGCGCGGCTTTGTCCAGATGGTTTGTCGGCTCATCGAGCAAAAGCGCATCTGGGTCTGAGAACAGGAGGGCCGCCAGGCCGGCACGTGTGCGTTGCCCACCAGACAGCCTACAAAGCCGCGTGTCCGGCGTTTGGTCCAGGCCCATGGTGGCTAAAGCATGTTGAAGCCGCGCCTCTAAAGTCCAGTCAGCACGCTCAAGGTCGTCGGCGGTTGCCTCACCTCTCTCCGCACGACCGAGAATAGCGAGCTGTTCTTCCACGTTGAAAAGACCAGCCAGCGTTTGATCGTCTTTCTGTTCTGGGTTCTGTCGCAGAAAGCCGATCGATGACGGTTTTCTGATCGAGCCGGATACGGGCGCTAACTCGCCTGCAATCAGCCGCAGCAACGTTGTTTTACCTGTCCCGTTGCGACCAATCAGGCCGGTTCGCACGGGTCCAAATGTCAGGTTCAGGTCATTGAGAAGGGGCGTGCCGTTGGGGGTGTTCCAGCTCAAGCTGGTCAGGACGATGGAAGGCATGGCTGTTACTCGCTGAGAGAAACCCTTGGGGGCGGTCAGATCGCGAGTGTGAAATCCATGTCGTCGTCCTCGTTGGTATTGGAACACACAGGATATGGGTGGCTCAAACGGCAATACAAGCCGCCGAACAGGAAGGTCCCTATCGCGTGCGAGCGGCAGTAGCCCAGGCTGAAATCCGATGACCGAAGGGCCCGTATTTTTGCCGTAACGCCTTATCGGAAGGCTTCCAGGATCCGCGCGAAAAGACGGTACAGCTCTTTGTCTTTACCGGGCGTGACAATCTCCACCTGGGACTCCTGCTGGATGAACTCGCGCTCTGAAAGCGCGCCATCGGAAAGCTGCATGAGGCTTTCATAGCTTGTCGTGAGAACTACGTCCGGCTGCTCTGCCTTTCGGTAAAAGACGCTGGCAACACCCTCCTTAGCCGAGATCTCCATGTTCTCGCCATCGACTACCAGGCCAGACACAAGGTCAAAGCCCCAGGCCTCAACACGCTCAGCAGCGGCGCCCAGCGTGACCGCAACAGTCCGAAGGTTTCCCGGCGCGACCGGTTCGCCTTCGTGTGGAAGGCCCCCGCCAAACATGGCCAGTTCGAAGATGAGGCTGCGGGTTTTTCTCCCCAGCTCTGTCAGCTCATAGACCGTCGCGGCATGTGGACCCGGCGCTTGTACCACCAGGCCATCGGCCACCAGCTTCGCCAGCCGCTCGGTGAGAAGGTTTGCGGCAATACCGGTCAGCCCCCTTTGCAGATCGGTAAACCGAGCCGGCCCAGCGTGAAGATCCCGCAGGATGAGCAGGGTCCACCGGTCGCCAACCCGATCGAGCGCCCGTGCTATCGGGCACAAAAGTTTGTAGGAGCGCGCTTTTACCATCCGATCCTCACAGACAAGTTACTTTAAAAAATAAAGCAATCACTTTATTTATATAACTTCGATATGAGACGGAGACCCTAACATGTCAACTCAACCCAAAATTCTCGTCACCAGCGGGGCTGGAAAGACCGGCCTTCCGGTGGCTCTCCAGCTGCTGCAGAAAGGAATGCCCGTTCGTGCCTTTGTACGGCGCGACGACCATCGCGCCGCGCAATTAAAACGCGCCGGCGCCGAAGTCTTCATCGGCAACCAGTATGATCTGTCGGACCTGCGCAAAGCCATGCAAGGCATCCAGCGTGCCTATCAATGCGCGCCGACAGCGCCGAACGGGCTGCACTTCAATGCCGCCTTCACTGCTGCCGCCTTTGAGGCCAAGCTGGAGCATGTGGTGTCGCTCGGCCAATGGCTCTCCAGCGTTGATCACCCCTCCCTGTTCACCCGCGAAGTCTATATCAGCGATATTCTTATCGCGATGCGCGACGAGATGAGCGTGACCACCATTAATCCCGGATGGTTTGCCGATAACTACATCATGGTGATGGGCCTTGCGGCGCATCTGGGCATCCTCGCAATGCCGTTGGGCGATGGCGATACGAAGAAGAACGCTGCGCCCTCCAATGAAGACATTGCCCGTGTTGCCGTAGGCGCGCTTCTCAACCCGGCGCGATACGGCGGCAAGACCTACCGCCCAACAGGACCGGTCTTGATGTCGCCCAATGAGATCGCAGCGGCCATGGGCGTGGCCCTCGGGCGCCGTGTGGTCTATCGCGACATCTCCGAACGCATGATGCTCAAGGCCCTCAAAGCCATACCGCCTGCCAACTATTCGGAGGCGGCGGCATCTCAGTTGGCCATCTATGCCGAGGAGTACCGGCGCGGGACCTTTGCCATCAACGCGCCGACTGAGGCTGTTCGCGAGCTCGGCGGCAAAGACCCTGAAGACTTTTTCAGCATTGCACGTCGCGCGGTCGTTCAGCGCCCGGACCTGCTTCGCAGCCCATTGCAGACGGCGGCCGCTCTTGGCGGGTTTGCTAAGATGCTGCTCACAAGCCCGCCAGAATTGGCACGCATCGCCGCTGATCGGGACTTTGTTTCCATCAGCGCGCCAAGGTTCAGCCAGGATGATCCCAGCTGGAACCAGTCTCACGCGCCGCGGCCAACATCCGCTAACCTAAGAAAGGTCATATGACATGACGGCCCTTATGATCTCGACAATCACCGTGACCGACCCGGCCAGCTTCCAGGACTACATGGCAAAAACCCAGGAGGTTGCACGCCCGTTTGGCGCCAAAGCGCTGTTTCATGGCAGGCGCAGCGCGACATTGAACGGCGATGCCTTGCAGGGCGACATGGTCGTTGTTGTTAGCTTTCCCGACCTTGAGACGCTTGAGCGATGGAACGCTTCACCGGAGTACCAAGAGATCGTTGCCCTTCGCGATGCCAGCTCGGTCCAGGTCATGACGGCCTATGGTCCATTGGAATGACCGATGCGCTCCGCCGGTGCATCGGCATCGGCGGAGGCACAGCCCATAGGGTGCGCCCCGCAAACCACCAAAGCACGCATTGCCAATCAGTCCGCCAATCACTAGCCTAGCGACCAAGGAAACAAGGAGAGCTGCTGTGAAACCTGCAAACATCGTCGTGGTCGTCGTCGATAGGTGCATGGTCCGGTAGCGGTCTCCATACTCGTTTCCATGCGCCCTCCGATCCCCAGGTCGGGGGCTTTTTTTTGTCTCATGCAAAGACCAATCCCAAGCAAAGTCCAATCCCAAGCAAAGTCCAACCCCATGACCAAGGCAGGCAAGCCGCCCGCGCTCATAACGCTGATACTGTTGACGGCCCTTTCCACACTGTCCCTCAACATGTTTCTGCCCTCGCTCGCCAACATCGCGAGCGAGTTTGATGTGAGCTACGCGACAGTCAGCCTTGCCGTCGCAGGCTATCTTGCGGTCACGGCCGTGATCCAACTCATTATCGGCCCGTTGTCGGATCGCATCGGTCGCCGACCTGTTCTTCTTGCGTCTATCCTGGTGTTTGCCGTGGCCTCTCTTGGCTGCGCGCTCTCAACAAACGTCTGGACCTTCCTGGCATTTCGTATGCTCCAAGGCGGTATGATCGCAGGCTATGCGCTCTCGCGCGCCATCGTCAGAGACACAACAAGCGAGCGCAAAGCAGCTAGCCTGATCGGCTACATCAGCATGTCTATGGCCATCGCTCCCATGCTTGGACCGATGTTGGGCGGTGTTCTGGATAGTGTTTTCGGGTGGAGGGCGAACTTCTACCTCTACGCATTGTCCGGCGTTGTGTTGTTCGTCATCTGCTGGTTCGATCTTGGTGAGACGAAGCCCGTCAGACCTGCGGCCAGCGCGGCTGACCGTGAAAAAGCACATGATTTGCTCGGGGAACCGCTTTTCTGGGCGTTTTCGCTATGTAGCGCTTTTTCCGTCGGCGCTTTTTACATCTTCATCAGCGGCGCGCCCTTGGTGGCACAGATTGAGTTTGGACTAAGCACCGCAGAGATCGGTTTCTTCCTGGGCAGCATCACCGCCGGCTTCATGACCGGCAGCTTCATAGCTGGACGGCTTGCATCAAGATACGAACCAACCACGATGATGATGGCCGGTCGACTGGTGGCCTGCATCGGTATCGCCGCTGGAATTGTCGCGGTCTTGTCCGGCTTCGTGTCACCCCTCCTTTTCTTCGGGAGCACGGTTTTTGTCGGGCTTGGCAATGGCCTCACCCTGCCAAGCAGCAGCGCTGCGGTAATGTCGGTGCGGCCAAAGCTTGCCGGAACTGCCTCCGGCTGGAGCGGAGCATTGGTGGTGGCCATCGGAGCGCTTTTGACAACGCTGACAGGTCTCGTCCTCCCTGCGGGCGATCCCGCTTTGACGCTTTTGGTCCTGATCTTCGGCGCCTCAGTGGCGGGACTTGTTTCTATTGTTGCGGCGATCAGCTTGCGCAGATCACCCACCAGAACTCTCGCCGGTTGAGGGCTGCGCCGTCCTCCATCACGTTGCGGTCAGGTATCGGCTTGGACCGTGGGCGAGCGATGCAGTTCGCTGTAGGGGCAGACGTCGTCCTCAAACGGCACATGGCGCCGTTGAAACTGAACGCCTTCAATGGGTTCCGGATGACTAATCCGATCCATCCTAAAATGCCGAAAATCTGCGCGCGTGGGGTCCCAGGCGACCAAATACCAAAGGGGCGGCAGGATCAGCATGGCCTGCGGCGCGACTTCCCGGTTAGTCTCACGTCCCTTCGCGTCCCGGTACACAAACCGCAGATGCAGGCGCTGCAAAAAGGCCGTCTCAAACGCCGGCAACAGTTCGGGCGTCATCGTCGACACATCCGATAGGTCCTGCAGCGGAGAAAGCTGCCCGACGTGAAGGCAGTCCAAAAACCGTCGCAGATCACGCACCCTGTCGGATGGGAGCGCTCTTTCTATCTTGGCAAGGCCGCCATCGGCGAGGTTGGAAAATGGCAACGTGCCAGCAGCACGCATCGCGGCAACGCTGATGAGAAGCGCAAACACCTCTGCCACCGAAAGGCGCGCCGTGGTCTGGACCGATTGCGGATCAAGTTGAACACCGCCGCCGCGGCCAGGCTCGGAGTGGATGACGAAGCCTTGATCGCGAAGCGCAGAGATATCGCGCAACACCGTGCGCCTTGATGCACCAACTTCTGCAGCCAACCGGTCGATGGTCGACGTACCGTTGCGTCGAAGGCTGCGGACAATTTCATCATGACGGAGACGAACGCTCATCCCATGACACTAGCACATTTGGTGACAAGAATTGGCACCATTTGGGGCTAAGCCACCTCCTGCCACATCAAACAGGAGCTTCAGACAATGCAACGCACTGCCGTCAATCCATGGGACTGGTCGATCAAGCTCGGCTACAATCAAGCTGAAATCATTGAGGGCTTTTCCCGCCAACTCATCTGCGCTGGTCAAACAGCCGTTGATGGTAACGGCAACCCGCAGCACCCGGGCGATATGCGAGGCCAGATTGGCCTGGCTCTGGACAATCTGGAAGCTGTCCTTGCCGGTGCCGCGATGGATCTGAGCAACGTGATCCGGCTGGGTGTCTACGCGACCGATGTCGACGAGGCGCTCAAGAATTTCGATCTGCTTGGCGAGCGCTTTGGCCCATTGCAAAGCGCACCGCCGATGACCTTGCTCGGTGTCACCAGGCTCGCAATTCCAGGATTGCTTTTTGAAATCGAAGCGACAGCTGCGGGCTAAATAGCCCGCCGAAAGCCCTGCTGGTTGAGGGGCTTGGCAGTCTTTCTGCGCCCTTCAGCTGCCATGGATGTCAGTGAGCGGGCCATGCGATCGGTGTTCGGCATGGCTGGCTCGCTCGGCTTGGCCGGGCTGCCGCTGGATTTGCGCATGGCCTGGACAATGGACTGCGCCGTTGTTTCCGGCAGGGCCTTGAAGCGGTCAACCAGCGCAAAGGTGTCGCGCGGCGAGCCCGTCAGCCCGAGCCTGGACAGAATGACCAGCCGGGCAAACGCGGTGGTGGAAAGGCCAGCGGCGCGCGAAAGCACCATCATGGCCTCACCGTCGGCCTCATCCATCAGCTTGCCGACGAGGCGTGTGTCGAGCTCAAGCATGTCGGCGAAAGTGTCGCGCAATCGTTCTGGGTCGCGGGATTCAATAACCGTCAAGAAAGTTAGGTCGGCCTCATTGCGCGTTGGATCAAGCGCTTTGCGGGCCGCAGGCATTGAGGTTGCCTTCGGGCTGTCTTCCACCAACCGGCGCATGACAGCACGGCGGGCTGGGCCATCCAAATCGGCAAAACCCTCGGCAACCGCTCGTGGGTCGGCTGTTTCAGTCGCCCGCTTTTGCAGCGGCTCACCGGTTTCTGCCTGGGCCTTTTCAGCTTTGCGCGTCAGCAGTGCCTGGGTCTCGTCGGACATATGGCTGTAGTGATTGTCGAGCAGAGCTTGCAAAACCGAGCCGCTGCCATCGGCCACCAACATCGTGATGTGTTTGGGCGCAAGCCGGTGGTGGCGCGCAATCTGCGTCTTTAGTTCGCCATCGCCACGCTCAATGAGTGCTGCAATAGCCTCATCGCTCAATGCGTTGGCCCGCACCAGCGTATCTGCGGCGCGCATGTTGGCGAGCGCCAAACGGTCCGACAGGTCAAAGCCAAGATCATTGCGGCACGCCACCGCCTTGGCGAGCGACACCAACTCTTCTTCTTCGGCAACGCCGATGAACCCATGCGCAAGCGCCTTAAGGCGAGTGATTTCGGTCGCCCGGCCCTTGGGCGTCAGTGCAAGCAGCGTGGAGATGGCACGCAGCATGCTCTTTCCGGCACCAGCGCTTTTGAGGACGCCCGGCGCGTTGTCGTCCAGCTCGGGTTCGGGAGCGTGCATGGCAAGCGGTTTTTCCGCGCCCAGACTGGCTTCCCCGGTCGGGTCCTGAAGGTCGGTATCGGACGCCGGAATGGCGTCGGGGAAGTCGGAAAACGTCGACATGAGCAATCCATCGGGCGCGGTGCGAAACCTTACCTTCCTGTATGGCCGCCGTTCGTTAGCAAAGGATTAACCTTGCAGCTTTCTTAATGCCCCAAAGCGAGGCGGGGGCCGACGATTCGCCGTCGGCTTGTGTCGTCCTCATCACCAGGGAGCCGAGTGGACCTCGGCATGAACCATGAGCGGCAAAAGTCCGCGCACCCCTGTTAAAACACCGGCCAAGCCGGCCAGCTCCGTAGGTGCCCCCAGCCGCACGGACGAGGGAAATCTGTTGCCTTTTCCCCAGTCCAACCGTCGCCGTGATCGCAACCATCGCCGCGCGTCACTACTCCAGCCGGGGCAGATCTTGCTGTTCACCGGCGTCCAGATCGTGCGGCAAGATGAAGACCAGGGCGATGATGACGGGACGCCCAGCGAGACATCCGTTGGTCGCTAAGCCTGCCTGCCTGATCGTGCTTGGAGCCTTCACCCTTGTGGGTTGTGCCCAGCAGGGGGATTTCGGCCGCCAGCGCGCCCATGTCATCAACGACAGCATCCTGCCTGCGGTGGGTTACGTTTCCACCTGGTCGGGCGGGGAAGAGGTCTCCAGCTTCAACTACACCAATGATGAGCAGACCCTGCGCGATCTGGGTTGGACGCTTGTTGTGCCAACCCATGCGGAGGACTGGCTGGGTCGCACAGCAGCGGAGCTGCAGCGCACCGAGATTGTCCGCCGACTGGACCTGATGGCAAGCCCATCACGCTATCATGACCTTCTGGCTTCCCGCGCCTATCGGTCCTCCGATGCCCGCTATGCCCGCATCATGGATGATGCGGCGAAGGATATTGCCGCGATTGAGCCCTACATGGCCTATGCGGCGCGGGTGCGCATTGCCGATGAACAAAGGCTGCGCGCCGCCCAGGCTTTGCCCGATCTCAGCATTGGTGAAATGCGTTCAACCCACGGACGGATAACGGAAAATCAGCGCCAGATGGCGTGGGTCAAACGGGCGATGTTGTTCCGGCTCTACGCCTATCGCTATGCCGTTGACCGGCTGATGATCGAAACGCCTTCGCGAGAGGCCGGTCTTACCATCCGCCGGCTCGATGCTCTGGAAGCGGCAATCCATGGCGCGCTTGCGGTCGAGTTGGAGCGCGGCACGTTGGTTGATGATCCAAGCGACACGATCGATCTGATGGACATCGTCACCAAGGCCTAACAGCGATGCTTAGTTCTGCGACGGTGTCAGCGCATCCGGCCGCGGCAGAGGCTGCGGAACCTGGGGTGGTCCGGATCGGTCCGGCGTTCCGGTTCCGGACCCATCCGTCTCATCGCTGGCATTCGGATTGGTGAAGGTGAAGGTGGCGAGCGTGCACTCGGTCTGCGAGAGGTTCTGACGCAGTCGCGATCTGAGCGCCTCATAGGTCGCCAACCCGCTGATGCGGACCACGCCAAGGGGCCCATCCATTTCCACCACCAGCGAGTCGCGCGGCAACTGTGCGCCAGCGCGGGCGAGGTCGACGGCGAGGGCAGGGCGCATGACCAAAAGATCAAGCCCGCCGCCTGACGTCGCATTGTGGTTAACCGATCCGACCACCAGCCCGCTCAGCGTGTGCACGGAGATCGACCAGAACGGCACATCCAGATTGCCCGAAACGCGCACCGCGCCGTCGCGCAGGTCAAAACTGCAATAGACGCTGTCGGTGCGGCCATCATCATAGCGGAAGCTCGGCAGCGCCTCGCCGGCAAGCCCGGTGTAGAGACGTGGCGCAGCTTCGCCTGGCGGAATGATATCGTCGATCTGCACGCCACGCCCGATGCTGGGCAACGCAAAAACGACCAAGAGGTGGACAACGATGGTGGCGAGCAGCGTCAACCCGCACCACAGCCCGACGGCCGACGCTATTGCGCCATGCTCACGCTGTTTGGCTTGGGGCGCATAGAGGAAGTTGTCGCTCACGCCGGGCACCCCGCACCATCGGTGCCGACCGTCACGAAGGGCAGGGCCGCCTCGCCACTATCGGGCAAGCTGGTGATGGCGCCGTCATAAACATGGATCACCACCGCCACCGGCAGGCCAGATCGAACCAAAAGGGCATTGGGCGCCGTCGGCTGGGGACCGATGCTCAGCGAAAAGCTGCCATCGGCCTGATAGACCAGATCGCGGCTGTGCACCGCTGTTTGGCGCGCATCGCGTTCGGCAAGCGGTGCGCCATTGGCTTGGGTTACCGTCAGCGTCCAAAGCCGGGCCACATCGACCCGGCCGGTCAACTCAACGGCGCAGTTCGGCACAAGCAGTTGGTTGGTCTGCGAGCCGAGCGCTACAAACCGCATGCCTTCCGCACTGCCCGGCGGCAACTGGCCGGACGAGGCCAGAAAGGCATGGGCATAAGGGTCGGCACTGGCATCGCCCACGGCACGGACGGCTTCCCACACGCCGATGGTCAGCATGCCAGTTGGCCGCAGTGTTTGCGTGGCGTAGATAGCGCTTGCTGTGCCGGCGACAACCGCTGCGAGCGCCATCGATAGTAGCCACAGCATGCGTGTCATTGGAGCTAGCGGGCCTCGCCCTCGGGGGCCGCGACGTCCTCAAGGTCGGTCGCATCAAAAGTGCCCAGCGCATCCACGGTGAAGGAGGTTCGGAGTTCGCGCGTGTTGTTCGGCGCGAAGCGGTTGACCACCGTTTGCAAGGTCAAAGAAAGGTCATCGCCCAAAGGTGTGGCAGAGGCTGGTCCGTCGATCACATTGTCGGCGCGCGCTATTAGCTCCACATCGTCGCGCACCGCCTCATCAACACCGGGCAGAAGGGGCTGCTGCGCATCGCGGTGCGCAAGCTCCATGATCGACTGCCAGGTCATCGCCGGCAGGCGGCCGCCTGTCAGATTGGCGGTCGAGGTGAAATCATCATTGCCGTACCAAACGCTCGCCGTGTAGCGGCCCGTATAACCGATGAACCAGGCATCACGGTACGCCTGGGTGGTCCCGGTCTTCCCGGCCGCTGAAATACCAGGCAGTTGCGCGCGGCGGGCCGTACCAGCCTGGATCACCTGATGCAGCATCTGGTTCATGCCGGCGACCGTTTCTGCGGTCAGGATGCGCGGCGCAGCCGGCCCATCCACCGTACGGTCATAGACCAAGTCGCCGTCGAGCGTGCGCATCTCGGTGATGGCATAGCCGCTGGTGCGATAGCCGCCATTGGCAAGGCTGGCATAGGCGCTTGCCATATCAAGCGGCGTCACCTCGGCAACACCAAGTGGCAGCGGGCGCGTGATCGGCAGCTCTGAGCGAATGCCCATATCGTAGGCGACATCGACGATGAGATCGCGCCCCAGCGCCTCTGCCAACCGCACTGGAATGGTGTTGATCGAGCGGGCTAGCGCCGAGGTCAGCGTCACGCGGCCTGAGTAGCTGCGGCCATAATTGCGCGGGCTCCAGCCACCGATATTGATCGGCGCATCCACGACGATGGATTGCGGCGTGTAGCCATTCTCCAGCGCCGTGGCATAGACGAAAACCTTGAACGACGAGCCTGGCTGACGCAGCGCGTGGACGGCTCGGTTGAACTGGCTTTGCCCATAATCGCGGCCACCCACCATGGCGCGCACCGCGCCATCATTTTCCATCAGCACGGCCGCGGCTTCGCGCACGCGGTAGGCGCGGCCAGACTCCGACAGGTTGGAAAGAACCGCTCGTTCGGCACCGGTTTGGAAACGTGGGTCAAGCGTGGAGCGCACCACCAGCACCCGTTCGCCGTCTGGCGCGAGGTCACGGACTTCTTCAAACACCCAGTCGAGGAAGAAGTTGGGGGCTGACGCCGTATCGCGCTGAACAGCCGATGCCGGGTTCAGCCGCGCAAACAGCACCTGACCTTCTGTGAGGAAGCTCGCCTCCACCATGTTGGAGAGCACTTCGCTCGCACGCTGGCGGGCGGCGGCCAAATTGATGTGCGGCGCAAAGCCCGCCGGTGCTTTGTAGAGACCGGCCAGCATGGCCGACTCCGACAGCGTTAAGTCCCGCACGTCCTTGTCGAAGTAGAACTCGGCAGCCGCAACCACACCGAAGGCGCCGCCGCCCATATAGGCCCTATCCAGATAGAGCTTCAGGATTTCGTCTTTGGAAAGGTTCACCTCAAGCCAAAGCGCCAGGAAGGCCTCGGTGATCTTGCGCATCAAGGTGCGCTCATTGGTGAGGCACAGGTTCTTGGCGAGCAGCTGGGTAATCGACGAGCCGCCCTGAACCACCCCTTGCGCTCGCACATTCTCCATCAGCGCGCGCAACGTGCCGATGAAATCGATGCCAAAGTGCGAGTAGAACCGCCGATCCTCGGTCGCCAACGTCGCCTGGATCAGATGGTCCGGCAGGTCAGACAGCGGGACCGAATCATTTTGCAGCACGCCGCGCCGGCCAATCTCCTGGCCATAACGATCTAGAATCGTGACCGCAAACGTGTCCTGCTCCAGCCAGTCATCGGACGTCTTGTCGAAGGCTGGGATGGCCAATACGAGCGCCAGACCCGCCCCCAACGTGCCGAACGTTGCAGTCTCGTCGAGAATCTCAACCGCGGCCCGCTTCAAACCACGGACACGGAACCTGTCAAAGAACCGCCGCAGCCCGGCGACCGATTGGCCCAGCCACAGCTTGGTTTGATAAAGCGCGGTATCCACAGCGGCATCGATTTCTATAGGCCGGGGTAGACCTCCAGACTCGACAGCCTGTCGTCGTTGAACCTTTTGGTCTTGCTGCTTAGATGCCGACGCACCACCATCGTCCGGGGCAGTCGGCATGTCGCCGTCATCGCCCTGGCTCGCAGAGACCGGTTGATCGTCGTCGCGTGGCGTTTCGCTCATTCCATCCGTCGCGGGGTGGGAGGCTGCGGAGTTGGACGTTGCCCCCTTTTACGCTGCAAGATCGGTTGCCGCCAGTGACTTGTTTGATAAAAGCCAGCGCTTCTGGTGCCCCCTTGTTGCTATGCAAGGGCCTGGCGAACCAACGGGATGCGAATGGACGCCGCGCGCGGACCTTTCTGGGAAACAAAGGCTCTGGAGGACATGACTCCAGACGAGTGGGAGAGTCTGTGCGATGGCTGCGGGCGCTGCTGCCTGTCCAAGTTGGAAGATATCGACACATCAGCGATCGCCTTCACCTGCATCAGTTGCACCTTGCTGGACACCAAATCGGCGCGCTGCAGCGACTACCCCAATCGCTTCGCCAAGGTGCCCGATTGCCTCGCCATCACACCTGAGATGGCCCGCAATTCGCCGTGGCTTCCGCCGACTTGCGGCTATCGCCGTGTGGCCGAGGGGCGTGGCCTTGCTTGGTGGCATCCGTTGATCTCCGGCACCCCGGCCACGGTTGAGCAGGCGCGAATCTCCGTTGCTGGACGGGTGAGCAGCGAGGACGATGTGGATGATGAGGACCTTGAATCCTACATCGTCAACTGGCCGGACGAGGACCCGGAGGAGGAATGGGTATGACGGTATTCCCTGTCGGAATGATCTCCATAAACAACTGATAATCAGTTTGATTTCGAGTTATCCACAGGGTCAAAGCTCTCTCTGTTTTGCGGGTGAAGATCCAAAATAGGAAAATAATCCTTGACCACCGTACGGTGTTTGGGTATCAATTGGGCATGCTCGCAGAGGTGGCTAACCCGGTGACAAGGGGTTGGCCAAAACGTCTGCGAGGTTCCTCCTTGTCAATTTCAGGCGGTCGCTTCGGCGCACCGCCTTTTTTGTTGCGCTGAGCTGAAAGGCCTGCCGATGAACCAAGATTTTGCTTGCCTGCCGTTCGATCATCCATGATCCCGCAAATCCCCGATGACCTCATCGATTGGGCTGCTGTCCGAAAAGCCTATGAGACCAGCAGTCAATCAGTTCCCGATATTTTGGAAAGCTTTGCCCTTTCCAAGAGCCGGCTTTACCGCCGCGCCAAACGCGAAGGGTGGATTTCCCGCAGTGCCGCCGACTGGCCAAGCCCGCCGGAGGCCACGATCACAGAGAAACGAGCCGCGCTGGCAGCGCGGCTTTTTCATGCGCTGGAGGATCGCATTCTGGCGCTTGAAGAAGAGACCGCCGACCATGACACCGCCCATGGCGAGCGCGATGCCAAGGCATTGACGGCGCTGGCGCGCGCGCTCGACCAACTGACCGATATGCTGGAGGCAAGCGATGCCGCGCCAGCAGATGCGCCCAGCCCGTTCGACACGGAGACCAATGTGGATGACTTCCGCAACCTGCTTACGGACCGCCTTGACCGACTGCGCAACGCGGGGAGGGACGGCTGATTTCGTCCGTCAGCTTTCCGACCGCGACGTCATGCAGCTCTATTTCGATTGGGACAGCTGGGCGCGGCCCGATCAGCGCCCGCCGCTTGGGTCTTGGCAGCTATGGATGCTGATGGGCGGTCGTGGAGCCGGCAAAACGCGGGCCGGCGCTGAATGGGTGCGCGGTGCTATCGCCGGACGCCACCGCTATGCGCTTGAGCCGTGCGGCCATATCGCGCTGATCGGCGAGACCTTCGCTGATGCCCGCGAGGTGATGGTGGAGGGCGTCTCCGGATTGCTTGCCATCGCGCCGCCTTGGGATCGCCCGCGCTATGAGGCGGGGCGTAAGCGCGTTGTTTGGCAAAATGGGGCGGTCGCTCGGCTCTATTCAGCCGAAGATCCTGAAGCGCTGCGCGGTTCGCAATTCGATGCGGCCTGGTGCGATGAGGCGGGCAAATGGCGCTATGGCGAGGAGGTTTTCGACCAGCTGATGCTGGGTCTACGGCTCGGCGCCGACCCACGTTGTGTGGTGACCACAACGCCACGCGCCACACCGCTGATCCGGCGGCTGGTGAACGATCCGGCCTGTGTGATGTCGAAGGCCTCCACCGATGCCAACGCAGCCAACCTTGCCAGGGGGTTCGTTGATGGGTTGGAGCGCACCTATGGCGGCTCCCGCCTCTACCGGCAGGAGGTCGCTGGCGAACTAATCGAAGACCGCGCCGACAGCCTGTGGCGGCGTGAGGACATTGACCGCGCCCGCCTGTCTACCGCTCCAGAGGTTGGGCGCATCGTTGTGGCTGTTGACCCGCCGGCGTCGGCCCATGCCCGCTCCAACGCTTGCGGCATCGTCGCTTGCGGTCAGATGGAAGACGGCCATTCGGCTGTTCTTGCAGACCGCACGCAGGAAGCAGCCCGCCCCGAAGACTGGGCGAAGGCCGCAATCGGGCTCTTCCACGCGCTGGAGGCAGACCTCATTGTTGCCGAGGCCAATCAGGGCGGTGAGATGGTCCGTGCCGTTCTGCAGGAAGCCGGTGCCGACGTGCCGGTAGAATTGGTCCGTGCTCGTCGGGGCAAATGGCTTCGCGCCGAGCCTATCGCCTACCTTTATGGCCAGGGCCGCGTGCACCATGTCGGCGCACTGGCGGCGCTGGAAGATGAAATGCTCGACTTTGGCCCGGACGGCCTGTCCATCCCCGGCCGCTCACCGGACCGGCTCGACGCCCTCGTTTGGGCCCTGACCACATTGACCAACGGATCGCACGCGCAGCCCCGGCTTCGCTCGATCTAACTCTGGCTTCGCTCTGGGCTACGCCCAACCGCTTAAGCCGGGGTCCCATCACAAGGAGACATCCATGTTCTGGACGCGCCCGCCCAAGGCGGAAAGCGCGAGCCCTTCTGCTCGCCTCGACACACGCTCCGCCGCGCCGCCCCATGCTCGTCCGCCGCAGCCCCTCTTCGCGCTGCATGCGCCCGGCACGCCGATCTGGACCGACACCGGCTACGCCGCACTCGCCCGTCATGCCTATTGCCGCAACCCGATTGCGTTCCGCGCGGTGCGGCTGATCGTGGAGTCCGCCGCATCCGTCCGTTTGGTGCTGCGCGACGGCGACCGGGAGCTCACCGACCACTGGCTTCTGTCACTTCTTAATCAACCGGGTCCGCATCTTTCCCGCACGGGGTTGCTCGAAACGCTGACAGCTCATCTGCTGCTCGAAGGCAACGCCTACTGCCTTGGCACGTTCACCCAAGGCCAACCCACCGCGCTCTACCCGCTGCGGCCCGACCGGGTACGGATCCGCGCCGGCAGTGATGGCTGGCCGGAGGCTTATCGTTATGCCGTGGGCCGCGAGACCGTCACCTTCGCACCCGACCCTGATACCGGTCTCATGCCGCTCGCCCATGTTAGGCTCTTCCACCCGCTGGACGACCACTACGGCATGGGCTGCCTGGAGCCGGCGCGTGAGGCGCTCGACCTCCACCATGGCGCCAGCGCCTGGAACAAGGCGCTGCTCGACAACGCTGCCCGCCCCTCCGGCGCACTTGTCTATTCGGGCGGCAATGGCCATCTGGATGGCGAGGCATTCGAACGCCTGAAGGCCGAACTGGAGTCCACCTATCAGGGCGAGGCCAATGCCGGCCGTCCTCTGCTTCTGGAAGGTGGGCTCGACTGGCGGCCCATGTCGCTTAGCCCCAAGGAGATGGATTTCCAGGAGGCCCGCCATGGCGCGATGCGCGAAATCGCGCTCGCGTTCGGCGTGCCGCCTCTGCTGCTCGGTCTGCCCGGCGACAACACCTATGCCAATTATGCCGAAGCCCAGCGCGCCCTTTGGCGGCAGACCATCCTGCCACTGACACGCCGGCTGCTGGATGGTCTCACCCATTGGCTGGCACCACTGGCGCCCGATGAACGGCTGGAGCTCTCGGTCGATCTCGATTCCGTAGAAGAGATGTCTGGCGAAAGCGAAGCGCTCTGGCGCCGCGTCTCGGCTGCTGAGTTCCTGGCCGATGCCGAGAAGCGCATGGCCGTTGGCTATGGCGCGTTGCCCACCGTCACTGATTCCTTGGTCGATCCGGATGCCGGGGAGGCCGGCCCATGATCGAAGGGCTTGCTGGGCAGTTCTTCGCCCATGGCGATGTTGGCCATGTTGCCCTGTTCCTCTGGGCGGCATCCGCCTCTGCGCTCGCCGTCATCCTGGTTCGCGAGCTCTCGCGAACCTCTGCCCGTTTCGAAGCGTTTGTCATGGCCATCGCACGGCTCAATGCCTTGATGGAAGCGCCAGAGGCGCCCGGCAACACCCCCGACACAAACCTCTAGAAGACAAAGGAGCCTGCTATGGCGAGACGCCCAGTCCGTTCGTCTGCCCGCACATCTACCCGCTTGTCGCGCCGCTCTTCGGCCCATGCCGGCAAGCACAAGCAAACCACCAAGTCGGCATCAAGACCGGCGCGCAGCCATTCTCTGTTGCGCGCCACCAGTGATCAGGATGCCGCCAGCATTGACGCCCTGTTCGATGCCTTCGCCCGCAATCTGGCACGCACCTTGTCACACCGCTCCGTCGATGGCCCGACATCGGCCAAAGGGGAGGGTGGCGAGTGATAAGCGAACCCGCCAACGGCCAAGAGGGCGACTTTCATTTCTCCGGCTATGCCAGCCTCTTCAGCATTGCCGATTTGTCCAACGACCGGGTGATGATGGGGGCCTTCCACCGCTCCCTCCAGACGCGCGGCGTGACCGGCATCCGCATGCTGTGGAACCACGACCCTGCCGAACCCATCGGTGTGTGGACGGCCATTGACGAGGATGCCCGGGGTCTGCGCGTGACCGGTCGCCTGACCCGCGGCGTCACCCGGTCGTCGGCACTGCGCGCTCTGATCGAAGATCGCGCTGTCGATGGTCTTTCCATCGGTTTTCACACGGTGCGTGCCGATCGACCCAAGGGAGGTTCCGGTCGCCGGCTGATCGAGATTGACCTTTGGGAGATCTCGCTGGTCGCCTTTCCTATGCAGCCGGGTGCCCGCATCGACCCACCGCCTTTGCCCGTTCAGCCTTTCCTGCCGGGTGATCAGGCAACTCCCGCCACCCTTCAGCCGGCGCACCTCTCCCAAACGTCCCATGCTCTCCATGCCTCCCACACTGCCAAAGGACACTTCTGACATGAAAGCTTCCAACCAAGCCGCGAGCGATACTCGCGAAATCAAGGCACAAACCGGCCCAACGCCTCCGGCAGGTTCTGAAACGCAGATCGTCGCTTCCATCATGGAAGCGCTGGATGCCTATCGCGACGCCAATGATGAGCGGCTGGAGGCGCTTGAAAAGCGTGGCTCTGCCGACACGCTTCTCGCCGACAAGCTGAGTCGCATCGACGCTGCGTTGGACGCCGGCCAGGACCGGCTGAACCATCTTGCAGCGAAAGCGCAGCGCCCACGGCTTGAGACCGCCTCCGGCGTGCCGGCTCGTTCCGGCCATGCCCATGCCTTCGAGGCCTATTTGCGCACCGGTACCGTGCGCCCCAACGAGCTGAAAGCGATGGAATCGGGCATCGATGCCGATGGCGGCTTTCTGGTGCCGAAAGAAGCTGAAACCACCATTGGTGATCATCTGGCCACGCTCTCTCCCATGCGCTCGCTGGCGACAGTGCGTCAGGTGTCCTCCACCGTGTTCCGCAAGCCGGTAACGACCGATGGGCTCGATGCCGGTTGGGTCGCCGAAAATGCGCCGCGACCTGAAACCGGCACGGTGACCCTGTCGGAGATTCCGTTCCCGACCATGGAGCTTTACGCCATGCCGGCCGCGACAGCGACGCTGCTTGATGATGCTGCCATCGACATGGACATGTGGCTCGCCGGTGAGGTGGATGCCGCCTTTGCCGAACAGGAGTCGCTGGCCTTCGTGAAGGGCAATGGCACCACCCAGCCGCTCGGCTTCCTCACCGCGCCCACCGTTGATGAAGACAGTTGGAGCTGGGGCAATCTGGGGACCATTCCCACCGGTGTGGATGGTGATTTCCCCGGCAGCGACCCCTCCGAAATTCTGATTGATCTGGTCTATGCGCTGAAGGCGAGCTACCGCCAGTACGGCACCTTCGTCATGAACCGCTCCACCCAGGCGGTGCTGCGCAAAATGCGCGATTCCGACGGCAACTACATCTGGACGCCGCCGGCTGGTGCGGGCGTGCGCGCCTCCCTGCTTGGCTTCCCGGTTGTTGAGATGGAGCATATGGACCCCATCGGATCGGGCGCCAAAGCCATCGCCTTTGGGGATTTCCGCCGTGGTTATCTGATCGTTGATCGCATCGGCGTGCGCCTGCTGCGGGACCCTTACACCGCCAAGCCCTACATCCTGTGCTACGTCACCAAGCGCGTTGGCGGCGTGGAGCAGGTCTTCGTCGCCTTCAAGCTTTTGAGCTTCTTCAGAGTCGATCTCAGAACGCATTGCGTTGGCCATAATCAGCCCTTCTGCTGTTGGTGGCAAAATGCGCTCACTATTGATACTAGAAAACACTGGGATTTGAT
>ERZ1740060.437-NODE-437-length-24017-cov-4.060179_pt1 | contig 24017 bp, 23 predicted proteins | sample MGYA00581743_ERZ1740060 | MGnify/ENA primary metagenome ERZ1740060 (study PRJEB43018, sample SAMN04849235) | marine metagenome | isolation source: floating plastic debris | place: Pacific Ocean | collected 2008-08-27 | study: EMG produced TPA metagenomics assembly...
TTTAGGGGGATCTCAAAAGTTTCGAGTATAACTTATAGCTTTCCAAACATCCTCTCAGTTCATATTCAACAAATTATTGATATGAACTCAGCTTAAAAAATCATCCCCATCAAAGTCTTGTCTAATTTTCCGAAATTTGTTCTAATGTTCTCGAATTGGGAATTGGTAATCGGTAATTGGTAATCGGTAATTGAGGGGATAAATAAATAATCCAAAATCCAAAATCTAAAATTCAAAATCTAAAATCTAAAATAACTCTTAACTCATTCCTTCCCGAAACTTCTTCGGAGTCACGTTAGTATATTGCCGAAAAACTCTTGTAAAATGGCTTTGATTCTGAAAACCAACTTCTCCGCAAACTTCTACTATCGTTAAATCTCTCTTCAATAACAACTGCTTTGCTTTTTCAATTCGAGATTTCATTACATATTGATAGGGTGTCATTCCCATTGATTGCTTAAACAAAGTTGCAAAATAATGGGGACTCATACAAACCACCCTGCTTAATTCTGCTTGAGTGAGTTTTTTATCTAAATTTTCCTGAATATAGTCGATTACTTCTTTTAATTTATAGTTGGATAATCCATCGGTATATTGTTTAATTTGCGGTTGACGCGATGAATATCTACTAAGTAAATGCATTGAAAGCGCCGTAGCCATTGATTCTGCATAAAACTTACTCTGTGCGCCATTTAATTCCAATTCAGCTTTTAATGCTAAAACCATATTCTCAATTAAAGGGTCGCGTATATGCCACTGCGGTACTAACTCAATATTCTCTACATTTATTAACTCACAAGCATTACGAGTAATAAGCCGAGGGTCTATAAATAATTCTACTAAGGGTACTTCTCGGTCAATTTGCGTCTTTGGAAAACCGTGACTAGCGGGAATAATCGCAATATCACCTTTTGTATAATCCACTTCGTGCCAGCTTCCGTTAAGCATATAGCTAGCACGAAAATCACCGCGAGCAATAATGATAAAATGCTGACCAAAGTCCATTTCAGGCGCTTCATTACGCGGTTCTATTTCATAGATGAGATTCAAACCATCCCAGCCAGCATCAAAGCTTTCTAATAGATGTAGGTGTACTGGAGGCTCATCTTTGGACACAGTTAATGCTGATAATAGTTGACATTTTTAATCTATCGCGAAAAACAGTTAGCTATTATCTTCTTAATTATTTTGAAATTCCCGTCGTGCTTTTTCCATGACTTCCGCGACGTAATCGCTTTTTCCCTCTGTATAAGCTTCTCTATCCTCACGAAATCTAACTGCTAATTCCCGCTTTAATTTTTCATATCTTGAAGCTTCTTGTGGATTTATTCTTAAATAATCCCTAAATAATCGACGCTGCCAAAATTCACCGTTAATTTCGACTACATGAACGTGATGGGTACGTTTTTCCCCGTATGGTGGCATTTCTTTGACAAAAAACATCTTTTTATCATCAGGATTATCAGCCCAATATACATATCCCAATTCTTTAAGGGGTTGAATAATTTTTTTCCCATCTAATAAATCGCGCAACCCAATCATAATATCGATAACTGGTTTCGCAGCTAATCCCGGTACCGCAGTCGAGCCAATATGCTGAATTTCTACAATTAAATCTTTTTTCACCACTCCACGAATAGCTTCCGCTTCACGTTCAAACATATTCGCCCAGTTTGGGTTATAATTCACAATCTCTATCTCATCCATGAATTAATAACTTAGTTCAGCTATAGCTCTGATTACGAACTATAATATGGGATTGTGTCTATGTGTAGAAACATAAAAAAATGCCTAAGCTAAAATCTCGTAAGGCTGCTGCTAAACGGTTTCGTGCTACTGGTACGGGTAAAATCGTTCGTCGCAAGGCTTTCAAAAACCACATTCTAGAAAAGAAGACTACCGACAAAAAGCGTAAATTTTCTAAAGCTGTACTCGTTAACGAGCGCGATGAAGATAATGTACGCGGTATGCTTCCATATCTACCAAGAAAGTAAACTTCGGAGAATAATTGTCAAATTCAAAGGAAATTATTAAACCATGCCAAGAGTAAAGCGCGGTAATGTTGCTCGCAAACGCCGCAAAAAAATCCTTAAACTAGCTAAAGGCTACCGTGGTTCTCACTCTACTTTATTTAGAACCGCTAACCAACAGGTAATGAAAGCGCTGCGTTACGCTTATCGCGATCGCAAAAAACGTAAGCGCGATTTTCGCCGTCTGTGGATTGCTCGTATCAACGCTGCTTGTCGTCAACACGGTATGAGCTACAGCAAATTCATGGGTAACTTGAAAAAATCCAACATCGAAATTAATCGTAAAATGTTGGCTCAAATGGCAGTTTTAGACCCTGATGGTTTTACCAAAGTTGCCGAAATGGCCGGTCAAGCGAAATAAAGTTTTGGATTTTGGATTATGTCCTTACGGACACGCTGCGCTAAAGGATTTTGGATTGTCTCCATAAATTTAATCCAAAATCCAAAACACCTACTATAATCAATGAAAACTTGGCAACGTAGTGTCTCAAAAATCTAAAATCTAAAATCCAAAATAGAATTGGTGTAACTAGTGTTGCAAATAATGATTGATTCGTTAAAATTGCGGTTGATTTACCGAAATAATTACCAATACAATCCGCAGCGCAAGTTACATACCCTACTAACCGCTGCAATTTTTCTATGTTTAACTTTTTTATTCCTCAATGCTGGAACATTTCCAGTATTTGCAGCACCGTTAAAAGAAATTCAAGAACGCGGCTATATTACTGTTGCAGTCAAAGATAATTTTCCACCTTTAGCATTTCGAGATGAAAGCGGGAATTTACAAGGATTAGAAATCGAACTAGCGCAAAGATTAGCAAAAGACTTATTAATTAAATCAAACACAAATAATTCAGAAGAATTAGATCAAAATAAATTAGATAAACTCGTTAAATTAAAACCCGTCACCAACTTACAGCGACTCAAAGCAGTTACAAAAGGTGAAGTTGATATAGCAATTGCCAAAGTAACAGCAACTCCTTCACGAGAGCGCATAGTAAACTTCAGCATTCCTTACTACTTAGATGGCGGAATCATAGCCACAAAAGGCACATCATTTCAAAAGCTAACTGACTTACAAAGCAGTAAAATAGCCGTCCTGAAAAACTCCAGCACCATAGCTGCACTTAAATATTATCTCCCTAAAGCAGAATTAATAGGAGTTGAATCCTACTTAGAAGGACAAAGACTCATCGATAACAACCAAGTATCAGCTTTCGCAGCCGATATAACCAGCCTTAGTAACTGGGTAAAACAAAATTCTCAATATCGTCTACTACCAACCAAAATATCAACACAACCCTTGTCAGTAGTAATACCAAAAGGATTACAACACGACGAACTAAGACGACAAGTAAGCCAATTAATCGCCAATTATATAGAAGAAGGTTGGTTGAAACAACGCGCTGAATATTGGGGTTTACCAGCGAACAGTTATCAGTTATCAGTGAACAGTTAACAGTTATCAGTATTTTTTAGCTGGTTGGTTATTTTGGATTTCTAATACTGGTTTAAAATTTTAGTTTCAATACAAATAGAAAAACCGTTAGCAATTCGTAATTTTTTCTTACGATTAATTCAAGTATCCTAATAATTAACTTACAATAACTGATTACTGGTCACTACTCACTGTTAACTGTTAACTGATATGAATACCGATTTAGCAGTAATTTATCTATCTATTTTCGTAGGCTTGCTGTTCGTTGCAGTTATAGCTGTTTTTCGCGAAATATTTAAATCTCGCAAGCTAGAAGGTTCTTTTTCTAAATTGCGCTCTAAACTGAAAAAAGAACCCGGTTCGGTTGCAGAATATTATCAATTAGGTAGTATCTATTCTCAGAAAAAACTGTTTAATCAAGCAGTTAATTTATTTCAAAAAGCAATCAAATCAGCAGAAGCATTAGAAGAAGAAGAAAAAGACGCTCAAATAGAAAGTTTCGTCACCTTAACTTACAACGGTTTAGGTTATGCTTACTTTGCTCAAGAACAGTACGACTTAGCAATTCGTAACTATAAAGAAGCATTGAAAAGGCAACCAGAATACGTTACAGCACTTAATAACTTAGGTCACGCTTACGAGCGTAAAAAGTTAAATGCTCAAGCTTTGGAAAATTACGAAAAAGCATTAGAGCTTGACAAGAAAAATGCTGTAGCTAAACGTCGGGCTGAATCTTTGAGAAGGTTGGTTACGGCTTAATTGAGATAATTGGATCGGAGTATAATCTCGTCTCATCACCGACACCCTAAAGGGTGCGGCTACATTTACAAAGTCCGTCTTCACGGACTAAAATTTATAGCCCACGCAGGTGGGCTTTGTAATGGTAGCCCCACCCTTCCAGGGTGAGGGCTGCGGAGTATTACATAACATCCAATTTTGGTATCAACCAATCAATTCGAGTCCCGGATTATATTTCTTAAAAATTGGTTCCATTTTCTCTTCATTCCCATTCAAATAATATTCTTGCTCTTCATCCAAATAATGGGCACCTGTTTCTAAATATTCAGCAAGAGTTTGCATCATTGATGTTAGATATCGGTAGATAAAACTTAATTCAAATACGTCATCTATATAGATAATTGGAGAATAATATTGTCTTTCTTTACTTAGAAAAATAGCTAAAAAATCACAATTAGAACGATAAAATGGGAACAGATATTTTTTATCACCGTATTGATTAATCTGCTTTGTATCTAATAATTCAAAAATCCCTTGGAAATCTTGTTCATCAAAAATATCTATAGTATTCTCTACAGAATCATCATAATATTCAAGAGCTTCATCTAAAGACATATATTCCATACAAGGGAAAATTACAGATTTTGAGTCCTCACCATTTTGACTACCATTTCTCCAACGATATAATTCATAAATCTCTTCGGGTAATTCTAATTCAACATTGCTTAATTTCTCCCGAATTTCTTCATCACTTAAACCTGGTAAAAATGACTCTGCATAATCTGGTCTATTTTCCTCTAACCATTGCATGATTCGGTTAAGAGAATCAGTGAGAACTGACATATATTTATTTTTAATTTTTAGCTGTAAGATTCTAAGATTTTAACTCACAGCATAATCTGTAAATTTACGCAAAATTCCGATAAAATCTCTTTTCTCTGCCTTCTCTGCGTCTCTGTGGTTTAATATTATTAATTCGGAAAATGGTGCGTTACGGCATTTTCAAAATGGTAATTTATTATCCAAGATAGTAGAGTCGTAGCACACCCTACAATAATATTTGCTTTAATTTAAAATTATTAATAAAAACGTTACTTAACTTATAAATTGCTTGAAAAAAATTGAATTGTTAGAAAAATTAACTGTTAAATCAACTTCTATTAACTTCTCTGTTTCATAACTAGTTATTTTGCGACAATTGAAAACGTTAATAAATTAAAGCATTTATAGTCCAATTTTCGGACAACTTTAGTTCTATAAAACGGAGAACATTTTTCATGAAATTAGCTTACTGGATGTATGCAGGTCCGGCTCACATTGGTACTTTACGAGTTGCCAGTTCTTGTATGAACGTTCACGCGATTTTGCACGCTCCTCTGGGTGATGATTATTTTAATGTGATGCGCTCGATGTTGGAGCGGGAGCGTAATTTTACTCCAGTGACTGCTAGTGTTGTTGACCGCAATGTTCTTGCTCGGGGTTCTCAAGAAAAGGTTGTGGATAACATTACCCGCAAGGATTCTGAAGAAAACCCCGATTTAATCATATTGACTCCCACTTGCACTTCCAGCATTCTCCAGGAAGATTTAGAGAATTTTGTCGAAAGAGCAAGCATGGACACGAAAGGGGATGTAATGCTGGCTGATGTTAACCATTATCGGGTTAACGAATTGGAAGCTGCTGACAGAACTTTGCAGCAAGTTGTTAAATTCTATATTGAAAAAGCTCGTAAAAAAGGCGAACTTCCAGAGGGTAAGACTGAAAAACCTTCTGTAAATATCATTGGTATTTCAACTCTCGGTTTTCATAATTTACATGACTGTACCGAGTTGAAGAAATTAATGAACGATTTGGGAATTGAAATTAACGCGGTTATACCGGAAGGTGCTTCGGTTCACGAGTTGAAAAATTTACCCAAAGCTTGGTTTAACTTGGTTCCATATCGAGAACTTGGGGTACTTTCAGCCAAGTATTTAGAAGCAGAATTCGGAATGCCTTACATTGATACTGCTCCGATGGGAGTAGTAGAAAATGCTCGCTGTATCCGTAAAATTCAGCAGGTTATTAATCAACAAGGTGCCGAAGTTGATTACGAAGAATTTATCAACGAGCAAACTTTACATGTATCTCAAGCTGCTTGGTTCTCTCGTTCGATTGACTGTCAGAATTTGACTGGTAAAAAAGCTGTTGTATTTGGTGATAATACTCATGCTGCTGCGATTACCAAGATATTAGCTAGGGAAATGGGGATTCATGTAGTTTGGGCTGGAACTTACTGTAAATACGACCAAGACTGGTTCCGAGAGCAGGTTAGCGAGTATTGCGATGAAGTACTGATTACCGATGCCCACGGTGCTATTGGAGAAGCAATTGCAAGAGTTGAACCTTCAGCAATTTTCGGTACTCAAATGGAGCGTCATGTAGGTAAGCGTTTAAATATTCCTTGTGGAGTAATCGCTGCACCGATTCACATTCAGAATTTCCCTATCGGATATAAACCCTTCATGGGTTACGAAGGAACCAACCAAATCGCCGACTTAGTATATAATTCCTTCACTTTGGGAATGGAAGACCACTTATTAGAAATATTTGGTGGACACGATACCAAAGAAGTAATTACCAAAGGAATATCCGCCGAATCAGACTTAGGTTGGACAAAAGAAGGATTAGCAGAATTAAACAAAATTCCTGGATTTGTACGCTGAAAAGTGAAGCGAAACACCGAAAAATTTGCACGAGAAAAAGGTGTTAAAGATATTAATGTTGAAGTACTTTATGCTGCGAAAGAATCTGTTGGTGCCTAGTTAATTGAAATAATATATACCCTCAGACTATAAGTCTGGGGCTAAACAAACAAAGCCCACCTGTGTGGGCTAAAAATATACTTTTTTAGTCCTCTTAAGAGGACTTTTGCTATTAGACAGGGATTGTAAATCCCTGGCGGATTTGAAAACCGATTTATTATGCTAAAATTCTCTTAAAATCAATATCAGCGGCACAATTACCGCAATATCTCATGTTAAAAAAAGTAAATTTCGTCACGAGCCAAGTCGCTCTGAAGGAGGATGGCTCTTGGTAATATTTCTAATCAGAGACAATCGTTAAAACTTGATATCAGTGCAGCTAAAATAAACGAAATCCGCAAGCTGCAAACTTATCGAAACTATCGCGATTCAACCAAACAATTCTATGTAGAAGGTGTCCGTAACTTTATTAGAATTGTCGATAACAAATTTGAAATTTCCACTATTATTTATAGCGAGAAGCTGCTGACATCAGTCATTGCTCGCAAACTAGTACGTCAAAATCGTCGCGCTGGAATATCCTGTCTTAACATTTCTCCAGAAAAATTTCGCTCTATTTCCCATACAGAAAAAGCTTCCGGTGTAGGTGCAATTGTTCATCAGCATTGGACGAAATTGCATGATATTTCTATCCAAGAAAAAACTTGCTGGATAATATTAGAAACAATTCGTTCTCCGGGAAATCTTGGTACATTAATTCGCACCTCTGAAGCATTTGGTGGTGCTGGTTTTATCTTTTTGGGAAACAGCATCGACGCTTTTGACCCGAATGTAGTTAGAGCTTCGATGGGTTCCATCTACAACCAGAAATTTATCCGCACTGGTTACTCAAAATTATACAAATGGTTGCAAAATCATAATTGTCATGTGATTGGTGCTTCACCAGATGGTGCAGTTGATTTTCATCAATTTAATTATCCTACAACAACGATGATTTTTTTAGGAGAAGAAAGAAAAGGATTAACTCAACAACAGCGAGATTTATGTAAACATCTTGTTCGTATTCCCATAGCACGTACAGTTGATTCTCTTAACTTAGCTATTGCAGGAAGTTTAATGATGTACGAAATTTATAGAATAAAAAATCTGGTTAATTCCTAATATTTTAATTCCCTCTTCTTAACAAGGAGAGGGATGTTTCATAGGACAGGGTGAGGTTAAACATGTAGTGGAATCAACAATAATACGTAATAAACAAAGTTTAAAATCTCCATGTCTATCCTTGACGAAAATTCCAATTATTCTTTTTGCTCTTACTTTGAATTATCCAACGATACAGATGAAATTTTAGCTGAGTTTGACTACTTTTTCACTCGTAAACGTTTACAACTCCCCAAAACTAATCGCGAAATAGAGGGTTTAACAGAACTCCATAACTCAATTGAAGAAACTATTCCCTATGTAAGTCTTAGTAGCGAAGCAGCAAAAAGAGAAATTTTAATTGCACCTGTTTTGAGTAGAGTTGCAGTAATTACCAAGCGACTTTTGAGAATTGAATATCCAGTAAAGGTAAATAACTTGCTTCAAGGAAATCTTGATTATTTGATTCAATCTCAACATAGTTTAATTGTAATTGAAGCAAAACGCGATGATTTGACAAAAGGTTTTACTCAACTTGCAGTAGAAATGATTGCAATGGCAACCCTCGAAAAATCACCAGATATAATTTACGGTGTTGTCACAATGGGTGATGTGTGGGTATTCGGTATTTTGGAGCAAGCTTCACGTACTATAACAAGAGATATTAGCTCTTATACTTTACCTGATGGTTTAGAAGAGATTGTCAAGATTTTGGTAGGGATTTTAGAGTAGTTATTTTGTTTTTATATTCTCATAACCTACTCACTTTTGATATTATTGTGTGAGAAATTTTACCTTATTGTTAAATTTAATGTTACCTCAAGCAAACGAAAACTCTTCTAAAAATGATGCTTTTGCATTCCGTCTAGAAATGTTGAACAAAGAACTCGATTATATACACAGTTCTATTCGCAAAATTGACGACATTGGGAATAGTATTAAAAACTGGGCAATAGTTGCATGGACGGGTTACATTGCTGTAATCTTAGGAAAACCTGAAATATATAAGTACATTATCTTTTCGGCTGTACCACCCCTATTATTCATGATGCTGGATGCTCATTGGCGTAAACTTCAGCGTCGTTTCATGTATCGTCAGAGACTAATTAGTGATTTCTTAAATAGTGCTGAGCTTGATGAAGCGTTTCAAACTCGCAAATTTAACTTTCATCTTTTGGACCCATTTGCTCGCAAATACACAAAGAATAAGGATTTGAAAGAATATATTTCCATTCGTAAAATTCTAAGCTTTCCTACCGTTTCCCTGATTTATATTAGTTTAGCTGTTTTAAGTCTTATAATTTCTACTATATTTTATTTTATTCCTCCCAATCTACAAAATACTAATTTACCTGCAAAACTTCCAGCCCCAACAGCACCTGCTCCAATACAAATTAATCCGTAAAATTTACAATGATTTAGGATTACCATAAACTATATATAAATGAACTGTTAATAAATTGGAATCCTTTCATTAATTGCTCTCGTTCTAAAGGAATATCTAGATAATTAAAGTTTTCTTTCATCTGTAATAAAAATTCTAAAAGATACGATGCTGTTGAACTAACTTTTAATCTTTCATCTTCAACTAATGATAATAGCTTATTGATAAATAAGTTGATTTCCCCATAACCTCTCATAGTACATAATATTCTCAATATATTTGCAACTTGATGCTCGCTCAGCGTAGATTCATCAACAATTTTAAATAAATAATCATATCCAGGTTTCCTAAATTTAAAAATCTTTTTTTCGACATCAGATGGTAATGTTTTAGAATGGAGTCTTCTTATTAGCTTCTTTAATCGATTTACTTCACTGTATTTCATTATTAATGCAATAATTACCAAAAGTATATTCAATAATTAAAACATCAACGTATCGCCACATAAACCCCCGTAAAACTCCCCGCTTTTACCCCATCTCCAAAAACATCTACATTCAACTCAATCCTACTCTTCGATTTTCTTTCCAACATCTTGATAAACTTCTGCCAAACCTCCTCCGAAGGAAACGGACAAACAGCAATAAAATCCCCATCAATAGGCTGAAGATATTCAGTTGAATTACGCTGAATTACAATTCGAGAAGACAAAGATAAGTCTTGTAAATTAGTATGAACCAAAGTCCATCCTGCAAGAATTGCTAAAGCAGAAATACTACCACCGAAAACTGTAGAACGGTGATTAATATTTGGTAATAAAGCTGCTTTTAACGTAATTCCATTTTCATCAACTTGCTTAACTTTAACCTCCATACTTTTAGATAGTGGAATATGTTCGTGAAGGTATCTTTCAACTTCTATAATATTAGGAACCATAATTTGATTTTATTAATTTACTTTTAGCTAAGCCTACGCAGGTGGGCTTCATAATTGTAGTCCTACTCTTTTAGAGTGAGGGCTATTTTGATTAAAAAACAATATTTTACGTTGCCTTAAGCTAAATTTGTTATTCTCAATAAAGCTAAATATTAACGTATTGCAAAACACATAAATCCGCGCATATCTATTAATTTAAATTCATGTTCAACTACACTAATAAACTAATTAAAGGCTGGAAACAACAAGTATCTTCTCGATTATCCCCTTTACTATCATTAATTTGGGTTGGAGGTTTTGCTATTGCAGCTTTTTGTGTCTGGGGATTTTTTCAGATTGCAGAAAGAGTGTTTTCAGAACAAACCACAGAGCTTGATACAGCAATTTTGCAAAGCATTTACGAACGACATACACCTTTGTTAAATCAAATCATGACTGGGATTACCTTTCTCGGTAATGGTTCAACTTTAATTTATCTTAGTTGCTTTGTAGGAATAATCTTATTAGTTACTAGAAAATACGCTAGCGCTTTTACTTTAGTTATAGTCACTTCTGGTGGTATCGGTTTAAACCTATGGTTAAAGAATATATTTGCTCGTGTGAGACCAGCTTTGTGGGAAAGAATTGTAGATGCTACTAATTATAGTTTTCCTAGCGGACATGCGATGGTTTCTTTAGTTGTTTATGGTTTTATCGGTTATTTACTAATAGCTAACTTTCGTTCGTGGAGCAGTATAATTTTATTTTTTATAACTTTATTCATTTTAGCAATTGGCTTCAGTCGTCTTTATTTAGGAGTTCATTGGCCAACAGATATAATTGCTGGATACGCTGCTGGTTTAGTATGGTTAATTAGCTGTATTCTCAGTTTAGAAATTTTAAAGTTTTTGTTCCGTAGGGATAATTAAGAAGCTGTTAGCGATTAATTATTAAATTATTTAAGCTCGCTATATTTCACTCTTCTCATTGACAAGGAGAGGGGAAGGGGGTGAGGTTTTATTTAATTAAAATCGAATAGCAAAATCAAATTGCTTTAAACTAATGGTACTGATATACCATCAAATACAAACTTAATTTACATCTAACTAATTCATAAATACTATTGCAAAAATTTCCTTAACAGATTAGGGCTAGCAGTTCTTTTAACCACGCTTAAGCATACTTATCATAGAAAGATACTATTTAATAAAATAAATATAAAAGTTGTTTATTTGATATTTATACTGATAAAGCGAATAAATAATAGAATAAAAGTTACAATACAAATCTATTACTTGGACAATATGAAAGGAAAAATCAATATTTTTTGATGAAACCGAAGTATTTCCCGTCACTAAATAATAATAAGCACATTAAAATCCATTAAATCCCTTATATAAAAACCGGCGACTGCATGGTAAATTTTTCAAATCCGTTGTCCGCACTTTCCGCCCTACATAATGCATTTGCACTATTTAAAGCCAGAGCATCTAGAAGAATTAGTCAATAGTAGTGGCATTGATTTACACCTGGTAAAACTTAATTTTCGCTCTCTTGAAGACAAAAATGCTTACGATTATCTATTTATTTCCGAACTTATTCCCCGTACAAATACTGGAATAGTCAAAAGCCGGTGGTTGGAACGTTATGCTCACGTCAACGCTGGTGGTTGGTGGTGTTCTGGGGTTGATGTGCTGAATAATTGGCACATGATGGAGTGGGGATGCTTCAAACCAAACCAGCCTCGTATAAATGAAAAAGGTAAATTTATTAAATACGAACATCCTCCTTGTACTCCGACAAGAATATTTTGTCTGAGAGTACCGTTACAGACCTGGGAGCAGGTAGCTCGGAGATATAACGTCAAGCTACCGGAAAATATCAAGGTTGCTGAGGATGGTGCTGCTATCGGTTTCTGGAAATGGGTGATGGAACACAATATCCCGGTCATCCTCTGTGAAGGTGTCAAGAAAGCAGCAACCCTGTTAACTCAAGGATATGCAGCGATTGGAGTTCCTGGAATTACCAGCGGTTATCGAGTTATTAAAGATAAGTTTGGTAAAGTTATTCGTCGTCAGTTGATTGCGGATTTAGCAGCTTTTACGATTACTAAACGTACTATTCATATTTGTTTTGATTTTGAGACAGAACTTAAAAAAGTTAATGCTGTAAACAACGCAATATCTCAACTTGGTTTATTATTTCAAGAGAAAAATTGTCCGGTTCAAGTAATTGAGCTTCCGGGGATGGAAAAAGGTGTTGATGAATTTATTGTGGCAAAAGGTGGAGTTGCTTTTGATAAAATCTATCGTCAAAGTCTGGATTTAGAAATTTATCTTGCTCATAGTAAACCCCATACTAATTTAACAATTCCTGCTGCACTTACTGTCAATCGCCGTTATTTAGGTGAAATACCTTTTCCGACTTCGGGATTAGTAGGAGTAAAGTCAGCAAAAGGGACTGGAAAAACTACAGCATTACAAGAAGTTGTCAAACAAGCATTAAATAGAAATAAACCCGTTTTATTAATTACTCATAGAATTCAATTAGGTAAATTTCTGTGCGAAAAAGTCGGGATTAAATGGGGTGTAGGTTATCAGGAATGGGGAATTAAAAGCTGTAAAAATATTAGTAGTGGGAGCATCTTGCTCCCTAATATTACAACCAGCAAGCAAGATAATATTGCAAGCAGCGAGCATGATGTTCCCACTCGGGGATTATGTATTGATTCGATTTGGAAACTCAATCCCGACCACTGGAAAGGAGCGATTGTAATTTTAGATGAAGTCGAACAATCTTTATGGCATCTTCTACACAGCACTACTTGTAAAGATAAACGAGTTAAAATTTTAAAGTTATTTCAACAGCTAATTTCTACTGTTTTAACAACTGGAGGATTAGTTATTGCTCAAGATGCGGATTTATCAGATGTTTCTTTAGAATACCTCCAAAGATTAGCCGGAATACAATTAATACCTTGGGTTGTAGTAAATCAATGGAAACCGGAAAAAGCTTGGGATGTAACTTTTTATGATTCTCCCAATCCTACACCGTTAATTCAGCAGTTAGAATTAGACTTACTTGCTGGAAGAAAATGTTATATAACTACCGATAGTCGTTCCGGACGTTACTGTAGTGAATCCATCGACCGTTATTTAAAAGAGCGTTTGGATAAGCTACGACATTTATATCCTAAAACTTTAATAGTCAGCAGTCATTCCACTAATACACCGGGACATGAAGCTGTTGATTTCGTAGCATCAATTAATCAAAAAATTCCCGAATACGATGCTGTTTTTGTAACTCCCAGTCTTGGTACGGGAATTAGTATAGATGTGCAGCATTTTGATAGAGTTTATGGAATATTCCAAGGAGTAATTCCAGATTCCGAAGCCAGACAAGCATTAGCAAGAGTCAGAGATGATGTCCCTCGTGTTGTCTGGTGTGCGAAGCGAGGAGTCGGTTTGACTGGTTGCTGTAGTAAAAACTTTCGTTCCCTGTCTTTTTTGTATCAAGAGAATCAAAAAGATAACTTGTCTTTATTGAGTCCCATGCACAAAATCGATGTTGATTTACCCTTAGTTTATGACCCCATTCATTTACGAACTTGGGCAAAATTATCGGCTAGGGTGAATGCTTCAATTAACTTTTATCGTCAATCGATGAAAGAAGGTTTGACCGCTGAAGGACATAATTTATGGGTACGTACCAACGATATCCAGAAAAATATTATTAGAGATTTGCGCTATGCATTTTTAGCCACCGATAAAGACGATTTAGTAAATCGGAGAAGATTAATTGTAGAAATCGTCAAAGTTAAAAAAGATTGTTAGCAAAGGAAAAGGAAATCTCAAGAAATCAATCATAATATCTAAAAAATTAAACAGCAAAACCAATTAGCAGTCGCTACCGCTGTAACGAATGCTCCAGATATAGATTATCTGAAATACGAACACCTATTAAAGAAACATTCTCTTACAGATGACGAACGTCATACAATCAATAAATATTTTCTCAGAAAAAGATACGGTGTAGAAGTCACACCTCATTTAAAATTGCAAGATGATAGAGGATATTACTATCAACTGCGAACTCACTATTACTTAACTCATTCCAGCGACTATTTTCATATACGAGACAAGCAAGAATGGAATCAACAATTATCCTGTGGTGAAGGAAAAGTTTTTCTCCCGGATTTAAAAATATATACTCTGAGAATAGAAGCTTTACGAGCATTAGGTGTATTACAATTACTTGAACCCGGTAGAACCTTCAGCGAAAATGATGCCGATTTGATACTACTCAAAAACACCGTATTGCAGTGCAGCAAACATATTCAAAGAGCCTTAAATATTAACTTAGCAGTAGAAAATGAACAGGTTTCGACAATCAAAATTATTCGGCGATTATTTAATTTATTAGGTTTGAAACTGAAGCAGGTAAATAATGTATATCGTATCGATAGACAAACCCTTAATGATGGAAGAGAAGAGATATTTGACCTATGGTGTCAGCGAGATGAATTGATGTTGACGCACTTGAAAAATGTCGCTGATTCTCAGGTCAAAGGTCAAAGGTTAGAGGTTAAAGGTTAAAGAATCATAGCTTTCCTCTCGTTACAAGGTTCTACCTTGTAATGTATTTCAAAAGGCTCTGCCTTGATAATACAAGAAAACAGGCAGAGCCTTACAGCAAAATGGTTCCCAGTCTCTGGCTGGGAACCAGAAATGATTATAATTGATAATTGACAATTGATAATTGTTAACTGATATTACCGATTCCTCGCATACCGGGGACGACAGGGAGTACCCCAACAAACCTGTCCGTTTGGCATATCTGTTAAAACACTACTCCTAGCACCAATCACAGCATTTGCTCCAATTGTGACTCCTGGTGCGATAAAGCAATCTGTAGCCACCCAAGCACCGTTACCAATGGCAACTTTCTTAGTCTTTAAACCGAAAGCTGGGTCTTTAATATCATGACTACCAGTACAGATATAGCTTTTTTGTGAAATTACACAATGAGAACCGATGTTAATTTCATCAAGACTATACAAAACGACATCATCACCAATCCAACTGTAATCGCCAATAACTACTTTCCAAGGATAGGTAAAACGAGCAGTAGGTCGAATTAATACACCTTTACCAATACGCGCGCCGAATAGACGTAAGATAGCGCAGCGTATACCGCTCATATTATGTAGAGTCAGGGGAAAAGTAACAGCCTGCACGAACCACCACAAAAATATATACCAACCCGCACGTCCCCGGTCAAAGTCGGATTGGTCGTATTTACGTAAATCTACAAAAGGTTCGGCATCTAATGAAATGGGAATTGGACATTGAGCATTGGACATCGGGATTTTAGATTTTAGATTTTGGATTTTGGATTAGGGAAAGAGAGTGAGGAGTTGAGAGTTAGGAGTTTTTATCCCCATCTCCTTGTCCCCTTGTCTCCCCCTCTCCATTAAGTCGCTGACTGACTAACCTTGGCAGAAATCGTAGGTTGGGGATTCTTTGAAGCGTTGACGGTATTCAAACTACCACCACAGCTACGAAGTTCGTAGAGTTTCACGCCGATTTGATATTCGTATTGACTCAAAAGTCTTCCGTAAATATATCCGGCTTTTCCATCTAAGAAACCGCGCTGAATTATATAGAACAGAATAAAACGTAAAAATGGCTTAAATGGTAATCTGACCCAGATTTTCTTTAAGAAACGCTTGCGCTGTACTGCATCACCAAACAAGCTTGCACCAATAGTACCATCATCACCTTTACCGGTGAGTAAGTTGTAGTAAACGCGAGCTTCCCAGTTTGAATAACGATTGTGTCGCGCTAACCAGTGGTAAAGGTCGCGAAAATCTTCGTGAAGCATATCTTCTTTTAGATATCCAACTTTATTAGTTAAAACAACATGTTCGTGAACTTCGTTGTCACCAGTATTGGGAATATCTTCAGTATTTAGGTTTTCGTAGCGACCTTCTTTATGCTTGAACAAACGTAAATTCCAATCGGGATATTTACCACCGTGACGAATCCATTTACCTAAGAAAAATACGCGGCGATTTAGATAATAACCACTGTATTCTGGGTTTTCAATCGCTTGAGCAATTTCATCCCATAGTTCGGGAGTAATGCGCTCATCGCAATCAACTATCAATACCCATTCATTACGAAAAGGTAAATTTTCTAAAGACCAATTTTTCTTTTTAGGCCAGCCTCCGTTGAATTCAAACTGTACGACTGTTGCACCTAAACTTTCAGAAATTTCAATGCTTTTATCAGTACTTTGAGAATCTACAACAAAAACTTCATCCGCTCTGGAAACGCTCTTCAGACAAGCAGGCAAATTTGCTTCTTCGTTCTTAGCCGGAATTAAAACAGAAACTGGAATTTTAGAAGACATATAATTATATTTTAGATGTTAGTTATTAGATGTTAGTTGTTAGTTGTTAGTTGTTAGTGAGACAGCGCGGTCTTGGGGGTTTCCCCCATGAGCGACTGCGTTAGCGCAGCGTCTCCGGAGGAGATACCCAAAGGGTTTTTATTTGGTAGTTGTTAGCTAATAAAATTACTATCTACTATCCACTATCTACTAACTACTATCTAGCTACTTTTTTTTGATAGGAGTCCCTGAATAGCTGCATTTAAATATCCTATTTGACCATAAGCATAAACAAGTTTATCAAAGCGTTCTGCTGGGTCGGAATAATGCTGCAATGCTTTATATAAACCGCGTATAAATCGTTCGCCACCGCGCTGTTACTGTCCCGTACCGGCTTTACCGGCAAGTTGTTCTCGGTAACATTCGCTTATACCTTGCCACCAGCCCCTACTAATAAACCAGGAACGTTTGAGACGCTCTGGAGAGACATTATGAGCAACTAAAGCATTAGGAAGATAAGCTACTTCCCAACCTTTTTCTAAGGCTAGTTCGGTCATTTGCAATTCTTCGTTAGAAAGCAAGTTTTTCCCAACTCTGCCGAGATTGGTGTCAAAACCTCCAATATCATCTAAAAAACTGCGTCTAATCGAATAATTTAAACCTCTAGGAGTTTGACCGGGATTTTTGATGTTGACAACACTTTTCCCTAAATCGTAAGCTCCTAAATTACCCGCTAGTCCCGGTGATAGCCAACGGGGTGGATTAACTTTATCCGGCCACAACAATGTGACTTTACCACCGGCTATTGCTAACTTAGAGTTACTTTGATAGGCTCCATAGAGTTCTTGCAACCAGCCTGCGCTTGCTACAGCATCGTCATCTAGATATGCTAAAATTTCGCCACTGGAAGTTTTATCACCTGTATTACTGGCTACAGATTATCCCATGACCGGCTCGTAAATATACTTAAGACGAGGATTATCAAGCCTTTGCTCTACGACTTGCTTGGTATTATCTTTTGACCCATTATCTATGACAACTACTTCAAAGCCTTGGGCAAAATCCTGCGACAAAAGGCTATCAATGGCAGCGCCCAGATAATTATCTCGATTGTGAGTACAGATAATAGCAGAAATTTGCGTGTCTGGCATTTTTATTGCAATTTTAGAGAGAGTCGAATTTGGATTTTATTTACGCTAATTGATTGTAGCTTTATTGCTATTACACAAAGCGGAATTATTAAAATTCAATATCCGTCTGCACAGAATCTTAACCAAAATTTTTATACACACCAACCGAGTTTTTTCGGATATAGGTTTGATTAAGCTTAATTGAGTTTGATAGAGCTTGATTAATTAATAAAACTTCATTTTTGCTGTTTAATATGACTGTGTAGAACTACTAGAGTTTCCGCTAATTTATTTAAGTGATTTTCCAGTTTCTGTTTGCGTTCTAGGTATTGGCGTAATTGCTGATAGCGGGCGATCGCCATGCTGACACCGGGAACTTGTTCTGCTGGACAAGGACGAGACCAAACTTCACCAGAAGCATCCAAACCGCATAATCTATAGCCAGCACGAGAAGATTCAGACTGGGGTTGTGTTTCCTGTGCTGCACAAATCTCTTCTACATAATCCATTAAACGGTCAACTTCCGCATGACGTAGGGTTGCAGTGGCTTCCCCTTCCGGTTGTGGTTTAACCGAGTGAGATTCCAACCAGCCATTGACAATCGGTCCTTGCAGGTACAAATCTTGAATCTGTCGTAAAATTTTGTGCAATTCAGTCTGCCAACCAGTCGCAATTTCTTGAATTTCTTGCAAGACATTAGACGCTAATGCAGGATTAGGAGCGTTTCTGTGACTGCTAAAACTAGGAGTTTTGAATTTAGGAAGACTTGGTGCTTTAATGTCTTCATCTTGTGCGGGAAAGGTCTGAACTGAGTTATCTTCATCCGAAAAGTTTTCAACAAATTCCTCAGTGGGAGTATGTTCGTCTAACTCTTCTAGTGATTCCGTCACACCTTCAGTAGATTCATTTGCATGAGGGGCACCAATGCGAAATGATAAAGACTCTTGAAGAGAAGCATTATCATCGCTATTCTCGTCAATAGGGTTTGTGACGCGAATGTCTAAATCCTGCAAAGTTTCCTCAATACGCTTTAATCCTGCTTTCATATTAATATTCGGTGAAACTTCAGAAACTTCGTGTATTTGTGCAGCTATACAACGCAACAGCAATGCTGAGGTTGAATTCTAATATCTTGCCATTGGTCATATTGACCCATGTTGCTGTATTTTTATCTATTAAAAGTTATTTGTAACTAAAAATCATACCTTTAAGGTAAAAAGTATAGAAACAATCAGAAGGTAAGATAAACCCTACCTTATTAAAGATACTGAGGAAAAGACTTTGAGTAAAGTTATCCTTGTCACCGGTCCAGCACGCTCCGGAAAAAGCGAGTGGGCGGAAGCTATAGCAAACCAGTCTAATAAAAAAGTGGTTTATGTAGCAACAGCACTCTTATCGCCCGACGACAAACAATGGCAGCAACGTATTATACAACATAGAAATCGCCGCCCCCAAAGCTGGACAACCTTAGAAGCGCCTTTCGACTTATCGACCATTCTAAGTGACGCGAAACCCAATACAGTAATGTTAGTAGATTCACTAGGTACATGGGTAGCTAATTACATCGAGAAAGACGATGCTTACTGGCTCGATATTGTTGAAGAATTTTTAGAAACAGTAGAACTAGTTGCAGCAGAAATTATTTTTGTCGCAGAAGAAACTGGATGGGGAGTTGTACCAGCTTATCCAGTCGGTCAAACCTTCCGCGATAGACTTGGTTCATTAACCCGTAAACTAGGCATAATTAGCCAAACAACATACTTAGTCACCGGAGGACACGTTCTGAACCTCAGCGTACTTGGTAATTGTTTACCGAGTAGCGAGTAGGGACAGTGAGAGAGGGAGAGAGGGAGGGAAATTAATAATTTATAACTCTTAACTCCTAACTCCTAACTCCTAACTCCTAACTCTTAACTATTGTTAATTATCAATGCCCCATTCCCAATTCTTAAGTGTTTATTAATAATTCACAATCTAAAATCCAAAATCTAAAATCTAAAATTAAGATATGGCATCCAAAACAGAAGTTAAAACATACTTGGCTTATTGGTTTCAGCTAGGTAAGAAAATTTTCATAAATAACGGTGCGGCAAGCTTGCAGCCCGATAAAGTTATTGATGGAGAAACCTACAGCAACGAGTTTGAGCAGTGTTGGCAGAAAGTTCTTTCATCTAAATCGGGTGAATGTTACCTCGAAGGTACTCAACAAACAGTTGCTGAACTACTTTCACCTGAATGGGACATGGCTTCTTGCTCGCGTTGCGAGATGCCGGTACCTCAGAAGAGTTTAGGTATGCCGCCTTTATCATGCCCTTGTAATGATATACCTAATTGGCCAAATACCGAAATTCCAGCACCACGAGAACCTGTTGGGTCTCAAAACCAGTTAACTAAAATTCGTGACAGTCTCTTAGTAAGTAAATCATCTCAAGAAACAAATTAATCGTTGATTAATAGAAATCGAAATATAGAAATATTTTTTTAAGCCCTCTTTAGTGGGCTTTGTTTTTTATTTTTTTGTATTTATTAGATTTATTGGATTTGTCAGTATTACCTGTTCCCTTGACATGACACAATTAAGTTAATTAAAGGACGCTTCTGAGAAAATGTGATTATATAAAAGACGGTAAATTAGGTAAATTAAATTATAAAAACAAAAACACGACATAAAGCTGTGCAGATAACATTTTTAGGGACGAGTTCTGGGGTACCTACAAGGTCGCGCAATGTTTCAAGTGTTGCTCTGAGATTACCCCAAAGAGCGGAATTATGGTTATTCGATTGTGGTGAAGGTACTCAACATCAGATATTACGGAGTGACTTAAAAATGAGTCAACTCTGCCGAATCTTTGTTACTCATATGCATGGCGATCATATATTTGGGTTGATGGGTCTTCTTGCTAGCTGTGGTTTAGCTGGTAATGTACGTCACGTTGATATTTATGGTCCGCAAGGATTAAACGAATATTTGCAAGCTTGTAAGCGTTACTCCCATACACACTTTTCCTACCCAGTGAAAGTTCATGCTGTTCGTCCAGGAGTGGTTTATGAAGATTCTGAATTCAAAGTTAGCTGCGATATTTTGCATCACCGAATTACAGCTTATGGTTATCGGGTAGAAGAAAAAAATCGAGCGGGAAGATTTGATGTAGAAAAAGCCAAAGCTTTAGAAATCCCCCCAGGTAGAATTTACGGTCAACTCAAACGTGGTGAAACCGTAACATTAAAAGATGGAAGAGTTATCAATGGTTCCGACTTATGCGGACCTACAGAAATTGGACGCAAAGTCGTATATTGTACCGATACAGTTTTCTGTGAAAATGCAGTGGACTTAGCCAAAGATGCTGACGTATTAATTCACGAAGCGACTTTCGCGCATCAAGATTCACAAATGGCTTTCGATAGATTGCATTCTACATCTACAATGGCAGCCCAAACAGCACTTGCAGCAGGGGCACGTAAATTAATCATGAGTCATTTTAGCCCCCGATACGCTCCAGGAAATGCCATTCAATTAAAAGATTTACTTGAAGAAGGTCAAGCAATATTCCCCAATACCAAAATGGCTTATGATTTTATGACCTACGAAGTACCCAGAAGACGGGAAGCAGTTAACAGTTAACAGTGAACAGTTAGGAGTTAGGAGTTAATTATTCTCTCCCATTTTATGGTCGCTTAATCAACCGCCTATTTCTACTTACTACTTGCTACTCGTTACTTGCTACTCGTTACTTGCTACTTTCTACTTACTACTTACTACTTACTACTTGCTACTTGCTACTTTATACTCGCTACTCTAATATTTTTCCCATTCCTATGCCCTGTCTTGGAAATTTGCGACCCTTGGGGAGACACGCCATTTGCTTCAAGCCGGGGAACCCGTCCAACGCAATGGCTCCCCAAGACCGCAATTTCCGTAATCTCCAATCCCCAACCTCTTTCAGAAATCTTTATACTTGAGATAGAACAGTTTTTCACTCACAGGAGGGTCGAGAAATGGCTCCCAATCCCGCGATCATGCAAGCTGTGGAAAAGTTGGATTACCGTGTCACTGTTGGTGATGTGGCCCAAACGGCTGGATTAAATATCGAAATGGCTAATCAGGGGTTGTTAGCGCTTGCAACTGATGCTGGGGGACATTTGCAAGTTGCAGATACAGGTGACATAGTTTACCTGTTTCCACGTAATTTCCGTAATGTATTAAAAAATAAATATTTTAAATTACAGTTACAGGAATGGTGGAACAAGGTCTGGAAGGTTCTGTTTTATTTAATCAGAATTTCTTTTGGAATTGTTCTAATTCTTTCTATTGCTTTAATTGCTATTTCTATTACTATCATTCTTACTTCTATGTCTGACCGGGATGATGATAGAGGTGGTGGTTTTGGTGGGGGTATAGGATTTTTCTATATTCCAGATTTATTTTGGTTCTTTAGTCCAAATTATAATACTGGATATCGCAGCCACGGACGCGGACGACCACGCGAAAAAAGCGATTTAAATTTTTTGGAAGCTGTATTTTCGTTTTTATTTGGCGATGGTAATCCTAATACAAATCTGGAAGAACGCCGCTGGCAAGAAATCGCAACTGTAATTCGTAATAATAATGGTGCAGTAGTAGCCGAACAAATTACGCCTTATTTAGATAATCTTGGTGAGAATTATCAACAACAATACGAAGATTATATGCTGCCGGTTCTCACAAAGTTTAATGGCAAACCAGCGGTAAGTCCTGAAGGTGAAATTGTATATTCTTTTCCTGAATTACAGGTAACGGCTAGACAAAATACTAAACAATCAATTCCTACTTTTCTGAGAGAATTTTCCTGGAAATTTAGTAAAGCAACTTCCTCACAAGTAATGTTAAGTGCTGGATTAGGAGCAGTAAATTTTATCGGCGCTTTGATGTTGGGAGGATTGTTAAGAGATGGTACTATAGCCAGAGAAATTGGAGGGCTAGTTTTTTTCGTACAAGGTATTTACGGCTTACTGCTAGCTTATGGAATAGGTTTTCTCGCAATACCTTTAATACGCTACTTTTGGATACAATGGCGTAACGGAAAAATTAGCGATCGCAATTGTCAGCGTCAGTCGCGAGCCAAGCTGATAGCTAGTGCAGACAAAAAGTTACAGCAAAAAATCAACTACGCGCATCAGTTTGCGACTAACACAGTTATCGACAAAGACAACTTAGCTTACTCCACCGAAAACGACCTAATCGAACAGGAAGTAGAAAATTCCGATAAAATCGACGCAGAATGGCGAAGACGGTTGGAAGAAGGGAAATAGGATAAGGAGATAAGGAGATGGGGAGAAAAATAACTAACTCCTAACTCCTAACTCCTAACTCCTAACTCCTAACTCCTAACTCCTAACTCCTACTTAACCTGTATCGGGGCTAAAGCAACATTTCTATAGTAATGATTCAAAATTTGTAGGTGATTGTAACCTAGGGAGGCTAGATACCTTGCTCCATATTGACTCATTCCTAAGCCATGTCCCCAACCGCGTCCTTGTAATACAAATGTATTGTTATCGCTCTTATTTACGATGAAGCGAGTACTATTAAGCTTGAGTGCAGTACGGACCTGCTCTCCTTTCAGCTCCTTAGTACCTTTTTCACCAACAATCCGCAGTTTTTTTACGCTGTTAAAAGGAGAAAACTCGACGGGTTTAATTTCTGTGATGTTGCCAACTTCAGGAAATTTTTGACTGATTTGTGTAGGTGAAAAAGTTTTCTGCCATTGGCATTTAGGGGCAATTTTAGCAAGATTTGGGGTATTTAGGTCGAAGTCTGGAACCGCACGTAGGTAAGCCAATTTGTTACCCCAGACATCTTCGACGTTTTCGGTATGTCCACCAGAACAAGCATGAAATACCGATTCAATAATCTGATTGTTATGGGTTAATACTTGCCCCGCAGTCGCATCTACAGCAGCGTAAATTTTAGGATGTTCTCTAGCAACTCCTGGGTAAATCTGCCATTTGTCGGGAGTTGCTCCGATATCATACAGAGGAGTAGTTTGCTGTCTCTGTCTTCTATAAAGTGCATAACTACGAGCGGCTATGGCTTGGGCTTTAAGTGCTTCGGGATGCCATCTC
>ERZ1740060.438-NODE-438-length-23971-cov-5.408388_pt1 | contig 23971 bp, 22 predicted proteins | sample MGYA00581743_ERZ1740060 | MGnify/ENA primary metagenome ERZ1740060 (study PRJEB43018, sample SAMN04849235) | marine metagenome | isolation source: floating plastic debris | place: Pacific Ocean | collected 2008-08-27 | study: EMG produced TPA metagenomics assembly...
CTGAGGAAGTTGCTCAGGTCGGCACCATCTCTGCCAATGGCGAAAAAGAAATCGGTTCCATGATCGCCGAAGCCATGCAGAAGGTCGGCAATGAAGGCGTGATCACGGTTGAGGAAGCCAAGACCGGCGAGACCGAACTGGAAGTCGTGGAAGGCATGCAGTTCGACCGCGGTTACCTCTCCCCTTACTTCGTGACCAATGCCGACAAAATGATCGCGGATCTGGAAGATCCGTACATCCTGTTGCACGAGAAGAAGCTTTCCAACCTCCAGGCTATGCTGCCGATCCTGGAAGCTGTCGTTCAGTCCTCGCGTCCGCTTCTCATCATCGCTGAAGATGTGGAAGGCGAAGCGCTGGCGACCCTCGTGGTCAACAAGCTGCGTGGCGGCCTGAAGATTGCTGCCGTTAAGGCACCGGGCTTCGGCGACCGTCGTAAGGCCATGCTGGAAGACATCGCCATCCTGACCGGTGGCCAGGTGATCTCCGAAGACCTCGGCATCAAGCTGGAAAATGTCACGCTCGACATGCTTGGCACGGCTAAGAAGGTCACGATCTCCAAAGAAGAAACCACCATCGTCGACGGCGTTGGCGGCAAGGACGAGATCTCCGGCCGTGTGGCTCAGATCAAAGCCCAGATCGAAGAAACCACCTCCGACTACGACCGCGAGAAGCTGCAAGAACGTCTTGCCAAGCTGGCTGGCGGCGTTGCCGTGATCCGCGTCGGCGGTGCCACGGAAGTGGAAGTGAAGGAGAAGAAAGACCGCGTCGACGACGCCCTCAACGCGACCCGCGCGGCCGTGGAAGAAGGCATCGTTCCAGGCGGCGGCACCGCGCTTCTGCGTGCTTCGCGCTTCATCGACGCCAAAGGCGAGAACGCCGATCAGGAAGCTGGCATCAACATTGTGCGCCGTGCGCTGCAATCGCCGGCTCGCCAGATCGCCGAGAACGCTGGTGAGGAAGCTTCCGTTGTCGTCGGCAAGATCATCGACGAAAACAAGGCTGCCTACGGCTTCAATGCTCAGACGGCTGAGTATGGCGACATGGTCGATATGGGCATCGTTGACCCGGTCAAGGTTGTCCGTACCGCTCTGGAAGATGCCGGTTCGGTTGCTGGTCTTCTGATCACCACCGAAGCGATGATCGCCGAGCTTCCGAAGAAAGATGGCGGCGGCGCACCGGCAATGCCTGACAGGGGCGGCATGGGCGGCATGAGGTACGCATCCTCGTTGCTCCGGGACGCCGGCGACGCAGCCGGCCGCCCAACCGCGAGGGCGCCTTCATCGGCTACCATTGGATTAAGAAAAGGCGGGGCCTCGGCCCTGCCTTTTTTGTTGCTTGGCTATACTTGAGTACTGCCTGCACCACTCGCATAGTCCCTTCAAAGGATTTGTGCGCATGACAGTTCAAAAAGACCTTGCAACACATGCCGGCGCTTTGTGCGTGGGGACCGTCGCCTTTGCCCTCGGTGATCCATCCGGCGGTACCTTGCTGGCAACGCCCATCACAGCATTGGCGGCCCTGGGGTTCACGCTGAAGGTTGGATGCGCTGCCAAGGCGGAAGAGAAGGCTCGGAACGCCGCAGCAAGGGTCCTTTCTCGAAATCCTGAATACTCCGAAGAGGCATGCCAGCGAGCCCTCGATTTACTCAAGGAAGCTCCGGCGACCTCTAGGCTTGATCCCAAACCTCTTGCCGCTGCCATTCATGGCCAGGATTTTGAGGCAGTGGTGGTAACCCATTTGCTTGGCGTGCTGGCGCTTGGTGACGACGATACCCACGTCCGTGAGATCATTGAGGCGGCACTTGTGGCCGGTTTGGTCGCCGCCAAGAACGATGCCGATTTCCGCGCTGGTCTCACGCTCGAACTGCTGCTGGAAACTGCGCGCAAGCAGAACATTGGGCTGGCAATTGCCAAAAAGACGGCAGCCGATGTCGCAGATATTAAGGCCATGCTGTCGGAATTGATCGAACGACAGGAAGAGAACGGATCGACAGCCGGCGACTACACTTTGGAAGAGTTGGTTGAAGCCGCCGAGGCGTTTGGTGGCGGTACTGGATCAACGAAAGCCGAACTGTTGGCGTTCCTGACGACCAAGGCAGCCGAGTACAACAGCTTCAGAACACAGATTGACCAGATCGATGAACGCGTTGCCGGCCTCGGAAACCTGAAAGCTGCCGCACAAAACGCGGCTGAGCGACTGGATTTTGAGGAGGTCGAGAACCTCCTCTCCATGGTGCACGCAACCGAGCTTGAAATCGCTTGGGAGACAGCCAGCCTGCGGGCCGACAATGCCCTTTTGCGTGGGCGGACGCAGCAGGCTTTCGACCTCATCTCAGTCGCCGCCGACGCCTTTGCTGCTGTCGATCCGGTTGAACCCGCCAGTCGCCGAACTCTTGACCATCGACTTTACAAGCACGCGCTGCGTTACGGGGGAGACGGGTTTCTGCATACCATCGCCATGAAGCGCACTGCTGTGGATCACATCACCGAAATAGAGCAGCCCGGCCTTTTGGGTGATGCTCAGGATGCCCTTGCTAATGCCCTTTCCAACCAAGGCGTTCGCTACGGAGGCGAAGAAGGCGAAAAACTGTTGGCCGAGGCTATCACTGCCTACTACGAAGCGTTGCGTGTTCGTACAGAGGCCGACCACCCCGTCCGATGGGCGATGACGCAGAACAATCTCGGTATCGCCCTACGCAACCAAGGCAACCGCGCGGGAGGCGAAGCCGGCGCAAAACTATTGGCAGAGGCTGTGAGTGCCTATCGAGCTGCGTTGCGGGTACACACGGAAACGAATAGCCCTGTGCAATGGGCCGAGACACAGAACAATCTCGGCGCTGCTCTGCGCAGTCTAGGCAGCAACATCGGTGGTAAAGAAGGTGCAAAGCTGCTGGCCGAGGCGGTCGCCGCCTATCGCGCCGCGCTGCGCGTCTACACCGAAGCCCACCACCCCGTCGATTGGGCCATGACACAGAACAATCTCGGAGCGGTACTGCGCAACCAAGGCAGCCGCACTGTCGGCGAAGAAGGGGCAAAACTGCTGGCCGAGGCTGTCGCTACCTACCAAGCCGCACTGCGAGTCCGTACGAAACTCGACCACCCCGTGCCATGGGCCATGACGCAAGGGAATTTGGCCTTAGCCAACGAAGCCATCGCCGAGCACGAATCCTGCACCGACCGGCGCCCACATCTTGAGGCCGCTTTGGCCTATGCCGAGAACGCTCTGCGCATCTACGATCCAGAGCACATGCCTTACGATTTCGAGAAAGCCACTCAGCTCCGCGACCGCATCGCCGCCAAGCTCGCGGCGTTAGAAGACTGATCCGGAGGAGCAATGCGCACTGGCTGCCCTACCCCCGCCACTAGCGCTGGAGCTGGTACTGCACCCGCTTCGCAAGGTGGTAGGCCGGTGGCCATCGCTTGATGGTTGCCTTGACTGTCCGGCGGGCCGATAGGGCCGCGCCAAGGGCGTGACCGCGCCAAGTGAGCGCACGACCGACATCGTGAAGGTCGACCGGAGAGCACCACATGCGCTTGTACTCGTTTTCGCCAAGGCCAAGGTCGAACAGTTTCAGCCCGCGCTCGCAGAACAGTTCCACAGCCCTGTCGACCGAAAGCCGTCCGGGGCTATGTGGGGCGAAGCGCGGGTCGCTTGTCATGGAGTTGACGCCCATGGAAAAGCGGTCTCCATGCACGCCGCCGCCAGCAAGGGCGATAGGCTCGTCATTGACCATCAGCGCATAGAGATCGAACGTGTGGGCGCCAGATTCCAGTGAGCGGTGGGCCAACTGCCGCAGGAACTGCTGGTTATGGGCCTCGTCAAAGCTGTTGTGCACATGCGCACCTTCCAGGCGTGCGCCCTTTTGCTGGAAGAACACATCCAGCATGGCGTCCAGTTCATCACTGCTAGTGATCTGCACCAGGCGAGGCTCACCGATCTCCTGGATCTTGCGCAGGTTCTTGCGCATTTTGCGCTGCGATTTGACCGGCCGGCGCTCGGCCTTCAGTGCTTCAAAATCATCGGACAATTCGGCACTGAACAGTAGCGTTGAGCTTGAAGCCCGTTCGCCGCTGGTTAGAATGTTGATATCGCCATCCAGCCACTCCGGCATGGCATCGAGTAGCAGATAGTCGGCAAGACCCTCGGCCTTGATGGCCGCGCTGATGCGGTTCACCACACCGCCCTTGCGTCCGGCATGGATCATCCGCAAGCGGTCGATCCCGCACTGAGTCATGAGCGGCAAGCGAACATTGGCATGGTCGTCGCCCATGAAGCCGGCGATCCGCAGCCCTCCCATGGCGCGGCGAACGTAAAGCGGCAACAAGAGAGCCGTGCGCCCCTCCAGCGACCAGACGACAATCAGAGGATCGATGGGGGCTTTGGTCTGGGCGACGTCAAACCAAGCCCGGCACCAATCAAAGCGCTGATAGACCGATCCGGTCGCGCGCGCTTCGAAACCGCGCCAAAGCGTTGCGACCTCCTCAAACGAGGAAAAGCAGGTGATGCTTTGCGTTACCGGTTCCGGCTGCGGCAGATCGTCAATCGTTGCCTGGCTTTCCGAGATGCCCAACAGAGTTGCCAACTCAGGCAACTCCGCGCGCGCTAATGTCCTCATGGTCTTCTTCTCAAACAGGCGCCGGTGGGCGCAGGGGGATGAGCTCCGTGAAACGAAGTCTGATCTCCATATGGGACATTGGGACTGAAAGAGGTGTTACCATTCTTTAATGGTTGCATTCATGCTTAATGCACCCTTTGCGCGGGTTACGGTGGCGTAAGGGGTTTGGGGGCAAGCCGGGTGGCTTGCCCCTCCATTTCACGCGCCCGGCAAGCGCACCAATCCGGTTAGTCCCAGCAGCAGCAGTCCGGCAGCCACCATGCAGGCGCCGGCGCGGACGGTGTTCCAGAACGTCCAACGCGGAAGATAGGTGCCCGTCCAGTAATCCCGGGTTGCCGTCGATGACAGGTTCATGCGGGCGAGCGCCTCGTTCATCGGCACGTTGAAGACCACGGTCACCAGGAAGCAGCCAACAAGGTAAGTGAGCCCGGCGAGCGCGATCTGAACACCGGCGATGCCGCCTACCTGGGTGAGGCCAATGGCCATCAGGAGCAGCGACACGGCGGCGAGCCCCAGAAACAGAGCCATGAAGATCCAGCGGAACACCTCCCGGTTGATGGTCTGCATGGCATCAATGCCACCATGGCCGCCTGTTCGCGCAAGCGAGCGCATAATGAAGTCCGAAAAAGCCAGGAACACACCGCCCACCGCCGCATAGGCGATGACGGCAAGCTGAGCGAACACGAAAAAAGCTGTCGACATAGTCGTCACTCCTTTGGTTGCGGAAGGCCGCGGCTTACGCCGCGACCGTCCAGGTGCCGGTTTTGGCAGCGTCTTCGGCGAAGGCGATGAAATCGCGCGGCTTACGACCCAACGCCTGTTCCACGCCGTCGGTGGTGTGGGCGTTGCGGCCATCCAATGTTTCGCGGGCAATGGCCGTGAAGACGTTGGCGACGAACTCACCGCCGACGCGCTCAACGCTGGCGTGGAAGTCCTCGAACGTGATCGGCTGGTGCGCAATCGGCCGGCCAAGCGCTTCTGACAGCGCCTCAGCCATCTCTGCGAAGGACATCAGACGCGGGCCCGTGACCTCGTAGAGCTTGCCGGTGTGGGCGTCTTCGGTGAGGGCGGCGACAACCACATCTGCGATGTCCTCAATGTCGATGATTGGCTCGCGAATATCGCCGCCCGGCATCGGCAGCACGCCGGCGAGGATCGGATCGCGCAGATAGCCTTCTGAGAAGTTCTGCGCGAACCAGGCAGCCCGCACCAGCGTGAACGGCACGCCGGAGGCACGCACAGCCTCTTCACCGAGGCGCGCATGATGTTCGCCGCGGCCTGATAGGAGGACGAGCTTGCCAACGCCTGCCTCTTTGGCGCCAGCGGCCAGCGCTTCGACCTTTTCCACCGCGCCGGGGAAGGCCAAGTCTGGGAAGTAGGTCACATAGGCGGCAGAAACGCCATCCAGCACGGCCGGCCAGGTTGATGGGTTTTCCCAGTCGAACGGAATGGCGGCGCTGCGCGAGGCGCGGCGCACCGGATGGCCGAGCGCGTCGAGCCGGGTTGCAACGCGCGATCCGGTTTTGCCGTTGGCGCCGATGACGAGGATTGGTTGAGTGTCAGTGATTTGGGTGATCATGGAAGTTCTCCTTGGTTTGTAAGACACCCCAGGGAGTAGCCAGCCTGCCCACCGACGGTATTGACCTGTTCTGCCAGCGTTTTGACATCCATCGCCAACATGATTGGCAAGGCGAGACAGAGAGGTCAGCGACAAAAAAGGCGGCGCCGGAGGAACCGGCACCGCCCTTTGTTTGGGAATGGATTGAGGATTGGGTGTTGGCCGCTCAGGCAGCTTCGAACAGTGCGAAGTCCATGTCGGCAGCAGAGGACCGCATGTCCTTCAGGGCTTGATATTCGGGCGAGCGGTACCAGGTGCGGGCGGCATCAACGCTTGGGAAGCGAACCATCGCCACGCCTGGAACGGACCACTCGCCTAGTAGGGTCTCCATGTGGTTGGCGTGCATGATGAACTCTCCACCATGGATATCGAGCGTCGGGCCGGCGGCGGCGGCATAGGCTTCCATCTTTTCAGCATCCCGGATGGTGATGTTGGCGATGAGATAAACGGTCATTTTTGAGTCTCCTGATAGAGCTGTACGTTTCAAGTGCGTGACCAAACTTGCATCGCCGCGGCGTGTTGGCTTGACCGTCCTCGCCAGCGTTTTGACCATCATAGCCAACCTGATTGGCCAACCTGATTGGCCAACCTGATCCGGCAGCGGAGACTGAAAGGTGAGCGGATGAAAAAAAGGCGGCGCCGGATGAACCGGCACCCCCCTTTTGATGGGTTGGATTGTGGTCTGGCCGCCACCCGCTCAGGTAGCTTCGTAGAGTGTGAACTCCATATTGGCGGCTGAATCCCGCAGGTCGGTCAGCGCCTGATATTCGGGCGATGTGAACCAGCCTTTGGCCGCGTCCACTGTGGGGAAGCGGATCAATGCCACGGCGTTGTCGGCGCGGTCACCGAGTAGGGTGTCGGCGAACTTGCCGCGCATGATGAACTCGCCGCCATGGGCAGCGACGGTCGGTCCTGCGGCAGCACCGTAGGCTTGCATCTGTTCGGCGTCGCGAACGGTGATGTTGGCGATGAGAAGCGCGGTCATTTGGGTCTCCTGATTGAGCGTTGTGTTTCACGTACGAGACCCAACTCGCACTACTAAGGCATGCTGGCTTGACCGCGCATGCCAGGATTTTGACCGTCGTTGCCAAACGGCGTTGGTGACCGGTTAAAGGCCGGCACTGGCCTTACGATAGCTGGCTGGCGTGTGGCCGACCCAGCGTTTGAACGCGCGGGTGAAGGAGCTTTGCTCGGAAAAGCCCGTCAGGAAGGCGATGTCGGCCAAGGAGTATTGCTCGTCGCGTAGCAAGCCCTCGGCCAGCTCGCGGCGGGTTTCTTCGGCCAGCATCTGAAAGGACAGGCCGTGATCGGCCAGCCGGCGGTGAAACGACCGCGCGCTGAACCCCAGCCCGCGCGCAATGTCCTCCATCTTTGGCGGCCCTTCGCTGAGCGCCTTGGCGATGGCCTCTTTGGTTTTATCACCAAGCGAGGGCGCGTCGCGCAGGTCCTTCAACTCGCCCTCAAGGTGCGGCAGCAAAAACTGCGTGATGCCTTCATCGCCCAGCTTGTTGGGCTGATCCAGCGCCTCGTTGGAAATGAGCAGCGCATCATGCTCGCAGCCGAAGTGCACCGGGCAACCGAAATAGGCTTCGTGATGCTTCAGCGTGGCGGGCGTCGGGTGCTTAAAATAGACCGCATCGGGCTGAAACGGCACTGGCGAGACCTGGCGGCTGATGGAGACCGCGCTTGCCATATCCGCCTCGACGGACAGGCGCATGCCCAGCCGCCTTTCTCCGGCGCGATGTTCAATCCAGAGAATGCCGACGTCCCGTGGCTCAATCTCATAGGCCACGATGCTGGTCCAGATGCGAGCAAACCGCTCCACCCGCATGTAGGAGCCGCGAAGCGTCGGCGCTGCCTTCCATGCAAGTCCGAGGGCGCCATACTCATCGCAGCGCATCGAGTCGCCGACCCGCAGAGGCAGATCAGTGATATCGATCTCCTGGCCCATCCTCTCAAGCAGGTCGTAATAAGCCTCGTCGCTTATCATCTGCTTGGGGTCCCACTCGCCGTCGGGATCAATGCCGACTGACCGCAGATAGGCTGCCCCGTCTATGCCGGGTTCCGCTCCGGCGACCATTTTGCGAACGAACAAGGAAGTAACTGCGCCCATACCTATCCCTATAGGGCGACCCATAGTGCTCCGCCAAAGCCCGAATGCCGACTTGCGGAGCGATCCACCTCGCTAAAGCCCGATTTCTTTAGCCGCCTAAGTCTGACCCTGTCCCTTTTAGCCACTTTCGGCTACAGTGATGCAACCGGTGCGCGAGCTTTTGGCCAAAGAACACCGGATAAACTGGGCGGGGATCGGGGACGGCATGCACGTCATCGCAACCCTTTGGATGGTTGCATTTTGCGCATTCTTGGCGGCCACAGGCGCCAAGGCCAACGACGCTGCGTATGATGGTGCGGTGGTGTTCCGCTCCACGGTGGCGGAAAATTCCACGCTCGATATTGAGCTTTCCGATTGGAACGACGACCGCCGCCGCTTTGTCTCGGCGATGATCGACGACATGCTCGCGCGGGCGCCGGGCCTGTTCGCCCGCGCCACCCAGGCCGGTCCGCTCAACATCTATCTGACAACCACAGAAACGCCGTCGCACCCGGCCGCTGCCTGGGCACGGCGCCGGCATGAAAACTCACTCATTGTGCGGCATGACTTCTTCCGCACCGGCCATCCTAACCGTTTCGGCGTGGACTACACACACTGGCTGTTCGTGCATGAGATTGCGCATCTCGCCGACCCAGTGGATCGTATCGGCCAATCACCGGCCTGGTCGGACGCCATTGTCCCGGTCATTGCCAACATCGAAGCCGATCTTGCTGCGCAGAACATGAATTTGCGCCAGGCGATGTTCGCGTTTCGCGACGAGCCGGCAATCGCGCGCGGTCTGCCCTCGGTCTACGCGGCCATCAGCATTCATGAGGCGTTGGCGGAACTCACGGCGGCTGTCTATTTCGACATCGACCTCGATATCGCACCCGCGCCGCGCGCCGTGCTCCTGGAGCATCAGTTTGCGCTGCCAACGCAGACGGATAGCGCGCTGACGGACCATTATCGGCGCGCCTACCGCGCGTACAGGGATGGGCGGTTCGACGACGCCAGCGCCATCCTGTCCGAGGCCATCGACCTCGATCCGACCTTCGGCATGGGCCATTACCTGCTCGGCTATACTCATTTGCAAATGGGAGAGGCGCGCCTTGCCTATGCCGATTGGCAGCGAAGCCTGCGCCTCTTCGGCGATATCGACCCGCTGCTGGCAAGCGAGGTCGCCAGCAGCATCGAAACAATCAGGCAGAGTCTGGGCAAATGAGCGGCGCGGCTCACACCCTGTGGCATCTGCTTTGGCGCGGCGGTGTTGTGGTTCTTGTGGCGGCGCTGCTCGTCATGGCTCCCGCCCACCGCGCCTCGGGATTCCTGCTGGATATCTTGATCTGCGAGATGGACCGCCTGACCGAGTACTGTCTTGCCAAAGAGCTGCTTGAACATGCCGACGCCATGGAGGCCGGGATTCAGCACGACCTGGCTGTGGTGTACTCCTTTGCCGCCTGGAATTTTTCAGCCCAAGGACAGGAAGAACGCGACTTTCGCGCCCCAAGCCCCAGCGCCTTCGCCGACCGCATGGATGACCGGCAGGCGAGCCGCGTCATCTGGGCGATCAACCGCATTCTGCACCAGGATGACACGGAACGCGGGCTGGAGCATCTCGGCAATATTCGCCACCATGTTCCACGGATGATCGCGTATCCCATGGTCCTGGAGGCGATGCGCCAGGCGGGGGTCACCGACGAAGCCGAAACGTTGTTCGCGTCTTTCGAGACGGAGATCGCCGAATTGCCATCCGAGCCTGCCCGTATCTTCGGCTATGGCGAGCTTGCCTGGTCCGCCGCCCGTGCCGGGTACAATGAGATTGCTGAACGGGCGATTGAGGAGGCCATGGCCGTCATCTCACGGCACCCATCGGAAGATTTTCAGCTCGCCATGGCCGCCGATCTGGTGGCAACCGAACATCATGTGCGTGGCGAGGCTGACGGCGCGGCGCGACTGGATGAGGCGTTGGCGGCGCTGGAACGGCAGACGCGCATCCCCGATACCATCCGCGCTGAAACCCTCGCTCGCATTGCCCGTGCCTATGGCCGGATGGACATGCAGGAACAAGCCCGCAGTCTCGCCCAGCAGGCTCTGACGCTTATGGCGACTTTGCCCGCCGACAGGCAGGTGCGGGTTTACGCCGTGCTGGTGTTTTCAGGGAGCTATTAACACTCGCGCGGGCCGTTAACTGGTTAGCCTCTGAAACGACCGGTGGTCCCGCGCAATACCCGCTCCGTTCCCAACCAAAGTTGAGAACAACCGCTTGCCTACCCTCTCTGTCATTCGCCTGCTGCTCTTCCGTGATGCGCTCTGGGCCTGCGGCCCAACCGCTGAGACAACCGCCATTTCTTCTCTGCTCTGTTCCTCGCTGCGCTCGGAACAACCGCCTGTTAACCTTAACCGTTCACCATAATCGGCTGATGGGGTCAGGCTGGGCGCGCGTTGATGTGCCCTCCAAGTCGGAGCGGTTGGCGTATGGTGCGGCGAATTTTCAAATATCTATTGGCTGTCACAGTGTTTTCCGGCTGGGGGAGCCTCGCCGCCCTTTCAGCAGACGCAGAGTTCGCCGATTTCCCCGACGTTCCGCAGATGGACCGGCTGGACAACGCGTTTCGCGAGGCCGGCTTTTACGTCGGTGCGCGCGGCGGCGTTGTGTTGGCCAATGACAGCGAATTCACGATTACGGGTCCGGACCTTGTCGAGAATGCCTATGAGATGGGCTATGGCGGGTATAGCTTTATCGGCTTCGAGTTGCCCGACCTCTACCGGGGTGCGGGCCTGCGCGTGGAAGGCGAAGTGGGGCTGATCCACCTCGACGTTGAAACCCACACGGTAGGCGGCACAGAACGAAGTGAAGACGATTCCTTTGGCTCTACCGAAGCGATCGCCGGCTTTCTCAATGCCTATGTCGATTTCGGCAATGGCGGCCTTCGTCCGTTCATCGGCGGTGGTGTCGGCGTGGCGCGCGTCACCTTCGATGATCATGGCGTCACCGGCGCTCTTGGCGTGATGGACGACGCAGGAAATGCCTTCGCCTGGCAGATCATGGCAGGCGCGAGCGTGTATCTCGCCGATGCCGTGTCGCTGGAAGGCATGGTGCGCCACCAGAGCGTGATGGATGTGGAGCTTGTTTCCTCCACTGGACCAACATCAAAGGTTGATCTCACCTCCACACAGGTGCTGTTCGGCGCGCGCTACCATTTTTGAATTCGGCCCCACGCTTCGGCAAACTCCATCACGGTTGCCGCTACGCTCTGTTCCTTCGCAACGACCGCTTGAGCAGGCATCACACTTTTGCCATCGCTTCGCCGCGCAAAGACCTTGAGCCCGCCACCGGACCTCCGCCGGTCTGACGCAATCCCACTCGATAACTCTCCCATCGCCCGTACCGATCCTCGGTGCGGGTTTTTGCTCGCGATTGGGCCACCGGCCCAGAGCAACCCAGTGTAATGTGTGGGGAGTACTCTCATGACCACTTTGAATCACATCAACCGTCGGACCAAGCGGCCGGTCGCGCTGGCGCTTGCAGTCACGGTTGGCGGTGTTGTCGGTTTGATGGCCGGCCAAGCCTATGCAGCCGATGTTCCGCAGACCTATACGCCCGCGCCGGAGCCCTATGTGCAGCAGCGCGTTTCGACGACCTTCACCAACGCCGGCCCTTATGTCGGTGTCCGTGGCGGCGCGAGCTTTGCCGATGACACCGACTTTGCAATCGGTGGCGGCACGGTGACCAATGAGTATGAGGACTGGGGCCTCACCGGTTCTGTATTTGCCGGCTACGGGATGGAATTCTTCCCAGGCTTCGGTGGTCGCATCGAAGCCGAACTCGGCTATTCGACCTTTGAGATCGACCGCCATTTGCTCGGCGGAGCAGCTCAAGCTGGCCCGACCGGTGATACCAGCGCCTTTTCTGGCATGGTGAACGCGTATGTCGATGCCAATGTCGGTGCTTTCCGCCCCTTTGCCGGTGTCGGCCTGGGTCTGGCTCGGGTGAGTTTCGACGATCACGGCACCACAGCAGGCACGCTTATGGACGATGTTGACACGGCCTTCTCTTGGCAGGTGTCGGGCGGTGTTGGCTATGATCTGACCGACCGGATCACGCTGGAAGGCATGGTGCGCTATCAAAGCATCATGGATGTGGAGCTCACCTCCACGGCTCTAGGCGGCAACCTGAACAGCGAGACATATCTCAATGCCACGTCTGGCCTGGTCGGTCTTCGCTACCGGTTCTAGGGCTCCTTCCGGCGCCCAGGCGACAACAAAAAAGCCCCGGCCAACTGGTCGGGGCTTTCTCATTCTGGGGCCTACGTACGGCCTACATGGCTGGGTCCTGAATGGCGAAGAACATGGTCTCGCCGGAGTGATCGTCGACGCCGTCATTGTCGGTCGAGACCCACATCGTGCCGTCCTCAGCAATGGCCAGACCTTCCACCTTGTCGAGCACATAGCCGCCCGTGGAGGTGAGGTAAGGCAGAAGGTCCACAACCACTTCAGGCTGTAGAACAGCAGGCGTCTCGCCCACGGCTACCATGTCCTCCATGGCCGCCATCGAAACACGGGTGATCTGCTTGGTCACTGCACGGTCATCGTGCTGGTTGTCGCGCTCGATGAAGTAGATGAAACCATCGTGCCCCACGATTTCCGACAGGCCGACCCAGCCGGCTGATGGCTCGGTAAGCGGGTAGTGGATTACGCCCCATTCCTCACTTTCCAGATCGTAGGAAAGCACCTTGGCATGATTGTCTGGATCGTCGCGCCACTCGCGCTGAACCGCGATGTAGAGTGTGTCTTCGACACGCGTGATACCTTCAAAGCCGAAGCGGCGTTCAACGCCAGCAAGCTCTGCTGGTAGGGTGATGTAGTCGTCGATCTCACCATCAGCTTCCACATGGTAGATCGCGTGCGGGACGAGACGATCGGTGCGGCCTTCGGAGGCGATCCAGAAGCCGCCCTCGCCATCAAGCGCGATGCCTTCCATGTCCATCAGCTGAGCCGGACGGCCTTCGCGGGTGACGTCGATGGCATCCACGATGCGGGCCGGGCTTTCCGACACGTCGATGTGGAAGATGCGCGGCTGTAGGCCGTAGAAGCTATCGGAAACGGCGTAGATCGTGCCGTCCTCGGCCATCACTTGGCCGGAGATCGCGCCCCAGCCGGTGAGCTCATCTATGCCGGCGCTGGTGAGGTGCGGATAGGCAGCCGGTGCCTCCTGATACTCAAACAGCATCACATGGGCGCGCGGGCCGGCATCATCGGTTTCGTTGGCCGACACCAGCAGATTGCGCTCGGGGATCGTCACATAGCCTTCCGGGCCAATGCCGGAAGGGAGAAGCTGCTCCAATACCGGATTGGATGGATCGGACACATTGTAGACCCCGACCACGGAACTGCGTTCAGCACCCACAAACACATAAGGTGTGTCGCCAAAGGTGTCGAAGGTTACGCTTTCCGGCTCGACGCCTTTGTTACCAGAGCGCTCTTCGGGGTAGTGGCCAATTTCAACTATAGCGTACTCAAAGTCGGTGCCCGACTCGTACACAATCTCGCCATCCTGGCTGAAGATCGTCCAACCGCGGCTGCCGCCATCCATGTCGCCTTCGTTGGCGGTGGCGAAATGGGTGTCATCGATCCACGTCACTGAGTCCGGCTCGCGCGGCACGGTGATGGTGTCGGAAAAGATCAGCGCGCCTTCTTCCTCGGTGTCGACGCCTTCCAGCGTCACCTCACCGGCGGAGAAGTGGCTGAGCACCTCGCCGTCTGCCGAAACCACAACCATGTGGTTGTTTTCCTGCAAGGTGACGACGATTTCGCCTTCCTCGTTGATCGCAACGAACTCAGGCTCAGGATCGTCCGGCGCGACGTCGGCAAGGCCGGTGATGTCCACTTGCATGGTGGAATCGCAGTCAAGCGAGCCGTCCACCACTTGCGTGATGGTGAGGAAACCGGCCGGCATCTGCCCAACACGGCCTTCGCCTAAATCTTCGTTGCGCTCATTTTCGATGGCCACCGCCACAAAGGATCCGTCAGGCGCGGCAGCGACACTGTCGGGCTGACCGCCAAGATCGCAGCTGGCCAACACCTCACGGTTCTCCACGTCGATGGCGTGCAGAACGCCGGAGGTGTTGATGTAGTCCTCGGAGGTGTTCTCGCCGACAAAGGCCGTGTTGCCCATGACCGAAACGGAGGTCGGCTCGCCCTCCAGCTCGATCACGCCGGCCGGCTCCGGGTTGGCAGGGTCGGAAATGTCGATGAAGCCAATTACCTCGGCCGGGCTGTCGGAATAGACCAGCGTCATGCCATCGGCGGTCGCGGAGATGATCTCTGCTGAGGTTTCTTCGGCATCCGGCGTGTTCAGGTGCACAGGGAACGATGCGATGCGGTTGAAGTTCATGCCGCCATGGCCATCGGCCAGAGCGGGGGCAACCAGGGCCGTTGTTGTGGCCAAGCCGACGCCCAAAGCGCAGCCAGCCGCTGCGAGCGTGCGAACCGCAGCAAGGGTGCGAAGCGGATGGTTCATGACGGGTCTCTCCCAGGTTTTTGGCATGAGAGAGCGGCTACCAAGCGGTCACTACAGTTTCATGACGTTTCACAAGGTCCCAGGCTCGGCCACATTTGTTGGCGGCAGGGCCGGCAAAGCTATATGAGGTTCATCACCGTTTGGAGTTCACAAAGGCCCACCAATGACTCTGCTGATTCTTTTCGTCGTGCTTGCCATCGGCGTGTCGTTCCTTTGCTCCATCCTAGAGGCGGTGCTGCTGTCCATTACACCGTCGTTCGTTGAGGCGGCGGAAGAAGACCGCCCCAAACTGGCGGCGAAGCTGAGGAAGCTGCGCGCCGACATCGAACGGCCACTGGCTGCCATTCTGTCCCTCAACACCATCGCCCACACGGTCGGCGCAACTGGTGCTGGCGCCCAGGCGGCGATGGTGTTCGACGATGCGGGCGTTGGCATCTTTTCCGCGTTTTTGACGCTTGGTATTCTGATCTTATCCGAGATCGTTCCCAAGACCCTGGGTGCCACCTATTGGCGTGGCCTGGCGCCCTTCATGGTGCGGGTGCTGCCAGTTCTTATCTTTGCGCAATTGCCGCTTGTGTGGATGAGCCAGGCCATCACCCGCTTCTTAAAACGTGGCGAGGTCGATGCAGAGGTTTCGCGCGATGAGATTACCGCGCTTACCAATGCAGGCCAGCGTCTTGGCGTCGTGGAGGAAGACGAAACGCGTGTGGTGGCCAACCTTTTGAGCCTTCCGGATATCGCGGCCCATGAGGTCATGACTCCACGCACGGTCATCGATCATGTGTCAGGAGAGGCATCGGTCGCTTCGGTGGTCGCAGGGCGAGAATCGTTCCCGCACTCGCGCTTGCCGGTCATCGGCGAGACCGTTGATGACGTTCGAGGCTTCGTGCTTGCCCGCGATCTCCTGTTCGCAGCTTTGAGTGATGAAAAAGACAGCCCCGTCTCTCAATTTGCCCGAGAAATACCGCGCGTGGCGGAAGCCATGGACCTCGACACGCTCTTCGACATCCTCATCGAGCGCGAGGCGCATATCGCCCTGGTCGAAGACGGCTACGGCGGAACGGCCGGCCTGGTTACCATGGAAGACGTTCTGGAAACGCTGCTGGGTATGGAGATCGTCGACGAGAATGACGAGGTCGCGGACCTGCGAAAAGTAGCCAAGGCCCGCGCCCGTCAGCGCCGCGACATAAAGGCTGGTTCGACAGCTGAATCTTCCTGACGACCGCACCTTCGACGCTGGCGAACTTACCGGTGATCGGCTGCCGGAAATCCCGGCAAAGCCTCGGCTCGCCGGCTGCTGGCAATTCACAGTTGCTTAACCCAACCTGCTAGCGACGCATTTACCACAGCGCTTTGCCGTTCAGTCACCATGAACAAAGCTTTAGCGCCCGTTCGGCGGATTCATCGCTTTGATTCACCAATCCCTTCCCCCTTTCACGGCTTCCTAGGTTCATGTGGGCTGCCCGTTCTTTCTTTGGGCAGCGTCGATCCGGTGTGTTGGTAGTCGAGGATGGACGGATGAAACTGGGATATGAGAGCAGCGAACTGTGGGCCAGCAAGGCCATGGTTGGACTGGTTGCTTTGGGCATCGCTTTTGGTTTGATGACGGGCGATTTGAAGGCGCAAACGGTGAGCCATCATGCTGGCTCGCCCTATGTGATGCTGCACGAGGAGCGCTCTTCGCCATGGCTGCTCCAGCTTCAGCCCGGTTATGCGCGCCAAATGCATCGTTATCAGCGATCGGTGAGCGGTCGGGTGGTGACCCGCCCGACGCAGCAAGCGGTCCGCCAATCCAGTCGGCCTGTCGCCGCGCGTCCGGCGACTGATCCGCGCCATCAGCCGCTCAATCCGATTTATCTGCCGCAAGTCGTCTCCTACGACACGCATCATCCAGTTGGCACGATCATCGTCGATCCGCACAATCGCTTCCTCTATCTGGTGGAAGCGAACGGTCAGGCCCGCCGCTACGGCGTAGGTGTTGGCAGGGCCGGTTTTGACTGGTCGGGCACGGCAACGATCCAGCGACGGGCCGAATGGCCAACCTGGACGCCGCCGGCCTCCATGATTGCCCGCGAGCCGCATCTTGAAGAATGGCGCCACGGTATGCCGGGCGGTATCGAGAACCCGCTGGGTGCTCGCGCGCTCTACCTTTATGAAGGCGGCCGCGACACGCTCTACCGCATTCACGGCACCAACCAACCCTGGACAATCGGCCACGCCATGTCATCGGGCTGCATCCGCATGCGCAATGAGGATGTGATGGACCTTTATGAGCGCGTGCGCATCGGCGCTCGCGTCGTGGTGATCTAAGCGCCGCTGCCCTTTTCAGCTTCCCCTGCGCGGATTTGCTTGACCATTGCGACGAGCATGCCGCGCAGGGCGTCGGCCTTGGTGATCGGCTTGGGATACCAAACGCGGACAAGCTCTTCCTTGCGGATGAGATCCATACCTTCCGCATCTAGAGAGGCAAGGTTCCAACCTTCGCCCGGGTCGCTGAGCGCCTGCATGGCATAGAGATTGATCGCGTCCAGATGATCATCGTTCATATGATCGACAGCGCCACGCTCTGAGGTATCAAGGCCCGGCGCAAGTGGGCTCATGACATCGCTGGCTTCCATCTCATAGGCCTTGCCATAACCGCCATTGAGCGACGTAGATGTCGGCTCCAGAAGCCAGAACGCAAAATCAGCAAAATCGACGTAGAGCTCTGCCTTGGGGTGCCGTGCCAGGTAGCGCCCGCGCAGCACTGCGCGTTCATCCACATCGGTAACCTTGCGGGCCGTGACAGCGACCGAAATACGCGGATGGGCCAGCGGATCGCCCTTGCCTGGCTCACCCAGCAAAACGGAAGCAGATGGGTTGGCCTCTAGCGCGGCAAAGTGCGGCGAAAGCTGTGAGATCAAGATGACCGGCGCGCCCGATTGGCTGGTCGCAACGCCGACCCGGCTGACATGAGGCAGGCCGGTCTCAGCATCCATCACGGCAAGTGCACCATGACGCGCGGTTCTGATGAGGGATTTGGCAAGCCGCCGCGCCTCGTCATCGACGGGCTGCAGCATGGCGGAGGGTTCAGATTTGTTCATACCAGCGACTATGCGGCAGCTGGGCGCTCTGTACCATCCGTATGAGCCAGAGGCAGGTGATGCTGTTTGCCATGCGATAGAGTGATCAGCGTCTCTGTCGGCACCTCGGCCCATTTCGATGCGTCGCCATCCAAAGGCTCGGAGGCCAATGTCCAACCACCCTCTTTCGTGGCCTGGACATAGAGGGTTGGGCAGCGGTCATCGCTGGCATGTCGGAAGGCATAGATGGTTTTGCCATCGCTGAACACGCAGGTGAGACGGACCGCATCCCTGCCAGCACCGTAGACGCTGTGCGCACGCAACAGGTCGAGAACAGCGAGGATCGCGGCGTGCGGATCGTCCTTCAGGCCATGGGTCAGAAGCAGAAGGAACAGGAGCTCAGAATCTGTGGAACCGCGCCGCGCCATGTAGAGCGAGTCTGTCAGCTTGGCCTCCAAAGGCCGACGGATACTGGCGAAGTCGCCCACCTGACCGTTGTGCATGAACGACCAGCCCTCATGAACGAAGGGGTGGCAGTTTACCCGCGAGGTCTCGCCGGTCGTCGATGCCCGCACATGGGCGAGGAAGAGTCGCGAACGGACCATGCGACAGAGACTGGGCAGATTGCCATCTGACCAGGCCGGTAGCACATCGCGGTAGAGCCCGGGCTCAGGATCATCATCGTACCAGGCGAAGCCAAAACCATCGCCGTTCACGGCCAGCTTGGCCTCGGTCGCATGCTGGCTTTGATCCAGCAGAGAATGCGCTGGCTCAACAATGATGCGGCCAAGCGGAATTGGAGAACCGAGATAGGCTGCCAGACGGCACATAATGGAAACCCGTGCTTAGTGCCGCGCTTCCAGGCGGGCGTTCATCTTGCGCACCAGACGGCTGGCAGTCGTTTCAAACAGCGGCGGGATGAACGCATGGATGAGAGCAGCAAGACCGGCGGCCATCATCGTGCCGGCAAAACCGAAAGCGAAACGCATATGCTCAAAATAAGTCTCATCCACACTGGCGGGATGATCGACGAAGCTGCGGAAAAAACGGACCACGCGGGAGTTTGCGGGCTGGTGGGGCTGAACATCATCCATCATGGCAAGGTCTTTCCGAGATCAAAGCGTTGAGAGGCATTAGCATCAGATAACGTTCATGATCTCATGAAATTGGCGGGTAGATGTCCCAATATGCCCTTTGATGTAGTTATTTCTTGGGATATCATCCCAATTATGGGACTAATAATCGATGAAATAGATCGCCGCATCCTGCGTATCCTGCAACAAGATTCGTCGTTGAGCATGGATGCGGTTGCAGAGGCAGTGCACCTTTCCCGCAACGCTTGCTGGCGGCGTATCAAGGCGCTGGAGGAGGCCGGAGTGCTGCGCAAACGCGTCGCGCTGGTGGACCCCGATGCAGTTGGACTCGACCTTTCAAGCTTCGTCTTGGTGCGCACCAATCGGCACGATGCGGAGTGGCTGGAAGCCTTTGGGCGCGCCGTTCGCTCGCTGCCGGAGATCATCGGCGCTTACCGCATGACAGGGGACCTTGATTACATCTTGCGGGTGCGGATCGGCAGCGTGCGCGAGTATGATGCTTTCTATCAGCGCCTGATCGACCAGGTGCCGATCTCTGATGTGTCAGCCAGCTTTGTGATGGAAGAGATCAAAGAGACGACGGAGCTGCCGCTTTAGTCCCGTTGCTATCCTTTGCCCGCGCCCTCATATCTTCGTCATGCCGTCCACCAGCACCCTGATCAGCAGCTTTGTCGTCATTGCCGCCGCAGCCATGGCCCTGGTGCTTTGGGCTAGCCAGAGCGAAGCCAATAAGGATGGTCTTTTAATCGCCGTTTTCTCGCCAACCGCCACCGAGCGTGAGATCATGCGGGCTGTCATCGCCTCAGATGGGGTGTTTGTTCGTTCCAGTCTGCCGGAAACGATTGTCGTTGCCCAAAGCGACTCACCGGGGTTCGCCGACCGTCTGCGATCCGAGGGCGCATGGCTGACTTACGGCCAATCTCCATTCGGCCCCGAACTTGCCGGCTGTTTGGCGCTTGCCACCGCTCCTTTCGAGCCGGCAGAGCTCGAGTGGTAACTTGGTCTGGTGACGACCTGTTACTGGACGCTTGCACCAACTGGTTTTAGGAAACGCCCCTCAACAGGCCCGGAGGGCGCAGAAATGGATGAGCACACTGGTGGATGCCTGTGCGGGCGTGTTCGGTTCGTGGCCAGAGGACAGCCAGAACGGGTCGGCCTTTGTCACTGTCTCGACTGTCGTAAGCACCATGGAGCTGTGTTCTATGCGGCGACGGTCTTCGCCAGCGATGCGGTGACTGTGTCCGGAGAAACGTCGAGTTATGAAGGCCGACACTTCTGTCCGCGCTGCGGTTCATCGGTCTTCGCGCGAACCGGCGATGAGATCGAAGTGCATCTTGGCAGCTTTGACGTTCCAGGGCAGTTCGCGCCGACGTACGAGCTATGGATGCAGAGGCGCGAACCCTGGCTGCCACCATTTTCCGAGGTAACAGGCCACACCGGCGACTGCTGCAAATGCGGTACGGGCTGAGGGTCGACCCGTGGCGCAGCGCACAATCCACGTCATTGTTCCCATCGCTCTTAAAGAGGTCATGGAAGAGCTGGGGCCCGATTTCGAGCGGGACATTGGTTATCGCCTTGGCACCACGCACATGCTCAACCCGCAGGTGCCCGGCTATGCTGCCGCCCATGATGACTGGGACATTGCCATCACCAATCCGTGGCACGTCAACGAGATTGTGGCGGCAGGCCATGCGCTTGCAGAAAGCCATCGTGCCCTGGCGCGTAGCCCGTTGGCGTTTGGCGCGCGGGGCGTTTCCGAAGTACGCCCTACGACTTCAAGTGAGGGTATCAAGGCTGCTTTGAAGGCGGCGGAAAAGATCGGCTTTACCGGCATTGGAACCAGCGGCGACAAGTTCCGCGGCCTGGCGCATTCTCTGGGCATCCTACCTGAACTGGAAGGCAAGTTGGTGCCTCTTGAAGGCGGTGGCCCGATGCGGGCATTGCAAGCCGGACAGGTCGATCTGGCCGCTCTGCCCTTGACCAACATCGCACCCGTCGCCGGAGTTTCAGCCGTGGCAGTGTGCCCAGAGGCGATGAACGTGCACATCGATATCTCGCTGTGCCTGCATCCGGCGGCACCCGATTCTGTCCACGATCTCGTGAATTGGCTTATCGACCCGCAACTGGATGACCGATTAGGTGCCCTTGGTGCGGAACGTTTCGCGCTCTGACGGTGGCCATGCCAGCGACCAAGCAACCCAGCCTTTAGCCCTTCAAGCGTAGTGCTTGCGTTTGGACATCTTTCCCAGACCAGGGTTCAGCGTGTTGGTCGGATCGCAGGTCTTATAGAACTCGGCGAGATCAGGCTTCGCAGCGTAGAGATGCCCCACATTGTGCTCGGCCGGGTATTCGGCGCCGCGCTCATCGAGCGTCTTCAGCATCTCTTTTTTTATCGCTGCCGCGTCGTGACCCTTTTTCACGATGTAATCGTGATGCATCACGTGGCAGAAGAGATGGCCGTAATAGAGCTTGTGTGAAACCCCTTCCTCGGCGTGGTCTGGCAGGATCTCGAACCAGTCGCGGTCGTTGCGACGAAAGGCGATGTCGAGCGGCAGAATGTCTTCCACGGTGCTGGTGTTCACCGCCTGGTAGCGGACAGCCGCACCGGCCGCAGCAAACCGGTGGAGACCGGCAACCTTGCCTGCGCGTGGCGTGCAGGCGAACCAATCAACATCATCGCCCTTAAGGTTCTCTTCCAGGAAACCAGCCGCCTCCTCAACGCCGCCATCGCGCATCTTCAATATGAAATGATGCTCAAAACGGTCACGAAATGCCTCTATCCGCTTTGGCAACACGTTCGGCCAAAGCGCCATCAGGCCCTGCATCATGCGGTCGATGAGGTTCTTAGGCAGCAAAGGCAAAGCGTTGAGTCGCGCGTCCATCCAGCCCTTGAAAGCAAAGATCGCCGGCAGGCGGTCTGTGCCCAGCTTATCGATCAGGATCAACGTGTCTTTGCCGTAGCGTTTGGACATGTCGTAAAGATCGGCATGCATGTACTCGCCAGTTACCGGTAGGTTCTTGAAGCTCGACAAGATGTCACGGCGCAGCTTAGCGAGCACCTGGGTGTCGTTGGTCCCGACATAAAAGATCTGTTCGGTATCGGCCTTTGGGTAGGTGTCGAGCCGGACCGCGAACACAGCAAGCTTGCCAGCGCAGCCTGAGGCTTCAAACAAACGACGTTTGTCGGCATTGAACCGCGCAGGACTTGGCTCATCGACCTGGCGGACGTGATCGCGATATTCGGTATCGGAGGCTTTGCGGTTCGTCGCCTCCACATCGGCGTCGGTGTAGTCTTTGTTCTGAAGCCGCGTCAGGATCGTCACAGGGTCATCGCCAAGCTTGATGCCCAGATGGTTGACCAGTTGCAGCTGACCATCGGCATCGATCTGAGCGTAAAGCGCCAGTTCGGTGTAAGAGACGCCGCGTTCCACCAACGCCCCGCCGGCATTGTTGCATATCCCGCCAACAATGGACGCACCGATGGAGGATGAACCGATCACAGAGTGCGGATCGCGGCCGTAGGGGCGGATGCTCTGTTCAAGGGTGAACAGTGTTGTGCCAGGGAAACTGACCACCTGCTCGCCATTGCTCAGCAGGTGAAGGTCATCGATCCGGCTTGTGCTGAGGATGATGGCATCACGATCATAGGTGTCGCTTGGTGTGGAGCCTTCCGTCAGGCCGGTGTTCGAGGCCTGAAAGATGATGATTTTGTCGGCCTCAACGCAGGCTTTGAGGACCTTCCACTGCTCAAGCAGCGTTCCCGGCTGGACAACAGCAAGCGCCGGACCTTGGCCTGAACGAAAGCCCTTGCAGAACCGCTGCATCGACTTGGCATTGGTGATGACAGAGCGCGCCCCGACCACACCACGCAGCGTGGCGATCAAGGCGGCATTTGTACGCGTCGGCACCGGGGCGTCCATGGCTGTCTCCAAAGCTGGCGCCCCGCTTTTAAGCCTTGCCAACCGGACTGGCTATGCTGCCTTTCGGTAGCGCAGATTGTCGCGGCTGAGCTGATCGAGCTTGGTAACGCCCATCAACTTCATGTCGCGCTCAATCTCAATGCGCAGATTGCCAAGCGCCTTTTCAACCCCGGCCTGCCCTGCGGCTGCGAGAGCGTAGAGGTAAAGCCGACCGCCGGAACACGCCTTCGCGCCCACTGACATCGCCTTGAGGATGTGCGTACCGCGCTGGATGCCACCTTCGCAGACCACGTCGATCTTGTCGCCAACGGCATCGCAACTCTCGGCCAACTGATCGAACGGCGCGCGCGAACCATCAAGCTGACGACCGCCATGGTTGGAAACCATGATGCCGGTGCAACCGATATCGACGGCACGCTTGGCGTCTTCAACGCTCATAATGCCCTTCAGCGCAAACTGCCCGCCCCATTTGGCGCAAAGCTCCTCGGCATCCTTCCAGTTCATCGACTGGTCGAGCATAGTGGAGAAATAGTCGCCCACCGACACAGCAAGGTTGGTGCCGGCCGAAACATGCGTCGACAGGTGCGGCATGTCGAACTTCGGCTTGGTGAGGAAGTTCCACGCCCACATCGGGTGGATCGCGAAGCTGATCAGCGATTCGAGCGTCAGTCGGGGCGGGGCGGTGAAGCCGGTGCGCAGATCGCGTTCACGGTTGCCGCCGGTGATCGTGTCGACGGTGAGCGCCATGACGTTGAACTTGGCCGCCTTAGCGCGCTCCAAAAGCGCATCGTTGAGACCACGGTCCTTGTGGAAGTAGAATTGGAACATCTTGGGGCCCGGCGCCAATTCGGCAATCTCTTCCACGGCCACGGTCGCCAGCGAGGATACACCGAACATGGTGCCGTACTTGGAAGCGGCGCGGCCAACGGCCCGCTCCCCCTCATGGTGGAACAGACGCTGAAGCGCGGTCGGCGCGCAGTAGACTGGCATGTCCAGTTTCTGGCCCATCACCTCAACGCTCATGTCGACGTTTTCGACCCCAGCCAGCAC
>ERZ1740060.439-NODE-439-length-23843-cov-5.124390_pt1 | contig 23843 bp, 21 predicted proteins | sample MGYA00581743_ERZ1740060 | MGnify/ENA primary metagenome ERZ1740060 (study PRJEB43018, sample SAMN04849235) | marine metagenome | isolation source: floating plastic debris | place: Pacific Ocean | collected 2008-08-27 | study: EMG produced TPA metagenomics assembly...
GTACTGTTTTGCCCGGTCTTCAGCGTCACCGGGATGGGGGGCCAGCCCCCCAAACCCCCCGGAGTATTTCTGGCAAGATGAAGAAGAGGACGGATCGATCATCGCCCTAGGCCTCCGCCGCCCGGCCCTTGAGCGCGATGATCCCGCGCGGCCGGAACTGGATGAAGAGGATAATGAACAGGATCATGTAGGTTTGGGCGGCAAGTGTGTTGGAGGGGTTCAACCACTCGATCCCCTTCTGAAGCATGCCTACCAAAGACGCGCCCAAAAGCGTGCCCCAGATGTTCCCGACCCCGCCCACGACCACCGTCATGAAGCTCTGGACGATGTAATCCTGCCCCATCTCCGAGGTGACCTTGGCATAGAGCCCGATGGCCACGCCCGCGATCCCCGCAATGCCCGAGCCGAAACCGAAGGTGAGCATGTTGATCTTGTCCGGGTTGATCCCCATCGAGGCCGCCATGCGCGGGTTCTGGGTCACTGCCCGCACCTCCAGCCCGAGCCGGGTGCGGTTCATCACAAAAAGAAAGAGCGCCAGAAAGAGCAGGGCCAACACGAAGATCGCGATCCGGATGTAACTGATCGAGATCACGTCATTGACCACCCAGGAGCCGTCGAGCCAGTCCGGTGCCGTCAGGGGGCGGGCTTGTGTCCCGAAAATGTTCTTGGCGATCTGCTGTAGCGCGATGGAGACGCCAAAGGTCGCGAGCAATGTCTCCAGCGGACGGTGATAGAGCCAGCGCACCACCAGCCGCTCCATCGCCACCCCCGCCCCGAAGGTGACGGCAAAGGCCAGCGGGATGGCCACAATGATCGACAAGGTATGATCGGGAATGAACAGCTGAACGACATAGCCGGTATAGGCGCCCATCATGATGAACTCGCCATGGGCCATGTTGATCACGCCCATCACGCCAAAGGTGATCGCCAGCCCGATCGCAGCGAGGAAGTAGATCGACGCCAGCGATACCCCGTCGAGCGCGAGGTCGGCAAACCCGGCGAACGCGACCTTGCCCTCAATCCCGGCCAACACGTCTGCTGCGGCCTGCGCCACAGCGGGCGGCGCGGCGATATAGGTCTCGAAGAAAACATAGGCGCCAATGGCCTCCGACACATCCTCTGCACGGGCGGCGGCCTCGGCCAATCCTTGTGCAACGAGCGCCTCATAAGCGGATGATCTGGCGGCATCGGTGCTCAACGTGCCTACAGGGATGTCCGCAACCAAACCGCCTTCGATATTGGCCACGAGGATTTGTCTGCGCTCGGACGCACTCAGAACAGGCGGTGCCAATCCTTCCTCGACCAGCAACTCATAAGCATCCGTTTCGGTCAGATCATCGCCGGGCGTCAGGAGCCGCGCCATGTTGTCGGCCTCAGGAACCGTGTCAGCCACATTGGTTCGCACGGTCAGGAGCGGGTTCAGCTTAGCGCGGACATCGACGCCGAGATCGCCTTCGAAAAAGGTGATGGCCTCGATCCGCTCTTCATCGGTATCGCCGAATTCGATTGTCAGCAAGCGTTCGAGGCGGGCCATGCGCGCGCTCAGACCCGCATCCGTTTCCTGCGTCATGACCTCTCGCAGAATGTCCAGCTGTCCGTCTTCGGCATTCCGTGCAATCGCATCGAGGGCCGTCGCCCGTTGGGCTGGGTCGGGATCTGTCAGTTGGAAACGCACCAGCGCTGCACCGATCAGCCGGCGCACGCCACTATTGGGTTTGAGCTGCTTGAAATCGTTTTCCGAGACAGTCGCGATTTCCTGACCATCGGAGACGTCGAAAATGCGGATCGTGTCACGATCAACCTCTTCCGCGAAGACGAAGAGACCTGTCGTCTCACTGCGCCAAAGCTCTTTGGCCTGCCAGCGTTCGAGGACACTTGGCGCTTGGGGCAGGCCACTATCCGTCAAGGCATCAATCGCGGGCTGCACGGTTCTGCGCGACGCTTTGACGAGCAGGTCCGCCTGCTCCTGCATCAGGATCTGGATCGGCGCGTTATCTTGCTGCGCCAATGCAGGCAGCGCGATCCAAATCGAAAAGAGAACCGCGAAAAGTCGTGTGATCAAAGCAATACGCCCCCTGCCTCACTTTCAGGAGCCCTCACGCTCCCGGTCGTCGTTAACCGGAGGGCGATGTGGTCCTCCGGTCGCTTTGTTCGCACTTGGCGGTTTAGTAGTTCGACTTCAGCTGCACGCAGGTCTCCGTTTCGGTATTGAACATACCGCACTCAAGCGCCTGCCAGTCAGACTTGAGCACTGCCGACTCGGGTAAAAAGTCCGTCCAGGCGTCACCGGGGACTTCATCGGTCTGGCTGATGATATCGAACTGGCCGTCTTCCTGGATTTCTCCGATCAGAACCGGCTTGGCGAGGTGGTGGTTGGGCAGCATGACCGCCGTACCTCCGGTCAGGTTGGGAAACTCCTGCCCGTACATGGCGGTGCGCACCGCGTCGACATCTGTCGTTCCGGCGGCTTCAACGGCATTCACCCACATGTTGAAACCGATGTAATGCGCCTCCATCGGGTCATTGGTCACGCGCTCTTCGCCCATGCGCTCCTTCCAGGAATCGACCCAGGCCTCATTGGCTTCGGTATCGGCGGACTGGAAGTAGTTCCATGCCGCAAGGTGCCCCACAAGGTTCGTGGTATCGAGGCCCGAAAGCTCTTCTTCCCCCACGGAGAAGGCGACCACGGGTATATCGTCAGCAGAGATACCCGCCGCAGCCAGTTCCTTGTAGAAACCAACATTCGCGTCGCCGTTGATCGTCGAGATCACGCCCACCTGCTTGCCGTCAGCACCCAGTGCCACGACGTCCGCCACGATGGTCGCCCAGTCGGAATGACCAAACGGCGTGTAATTCACGAAGATATCGTCTTCGGCAATGCCCTTGGACACCAGATAGCTTTCAAGGATGTTGTTGGTGGTCCGGGGATAGACGTAATCGGTGCCGAGCAGCGCAAACTTCTCGACGCCCAGTTCTTCAAGGAAGTAGTCGGTGGCCGGAATTGCCTGCTGGTTGGGCGCAGCACCTGTGTAGAAAACGTTCTTGGAGCTTTCTTCACCCTCATACTGAACCGGGTAGAACAGCAGACCATTGAGTTCTTCGATCACTGGCAGAACGGATTTACGGCTGACACTGGTCCAGTTGCCGAAAATGACGTCCACGTCATGCACAGTCAGTAATTCGCGTGCTTTTTCAGCAAATAGAGGCCAGTCAGAAGCCGGGTCCACGACAACCGCCTCAAGCTCACAATCGAGAACACCACCGGCTTTGTTCTGAATATCGATCAGCATTTCCATTGTGTCTTTCAGGGTGGTTTCTGAAATCGCCATGGTGCCAGAAAGCGAGTGCAGAACACCCACCTTGATGGGACAATCCGCTGCAAGCGCTGGCAAAGCACCGCCCAGCAGAAGCGCGGCGCTTGTCGATAAGAGTGTTTTTTTCATGGTTTTTCCTTCTGAACGGCGCAGCGGAGCACACAGACAGCAGCTCATTAACCCAGGGTGCTTCCGGCGCGTTAAAAATGCAGCGTGCCGGCACACAAAATGTTGCGAATGCGACGACACAAGCGAAAGAGGGTTTGCGTCTCCGTTGGCGCGCCCCACGTGTCGATGTTTCTGAAAGTAAAGAGGGGGAGTCAGCGCCTCGAACGCACATGCGCCTCGCCAGCGAGGCCAATGACCTACAATTTAAGCAAAATCGCGCGAAGTGTTTACTTTTTGACAGCTTTATGAAGTGCCGTCCTCGCTGTGCACGTCAAATCAGCACCCGGGACACGCCTTCTTTGCGAAGCGCTGTTTTTTCATCTTCCTGTCTCGCTCTCAGCCTTACCCGCAGGCAACCCGCTTCCTGTTGGCGCGTCGAAGAAGGCCGTGAAACCGCAAGCGCTTTGACAAAAGTCAATCTCAAGGAAGCGCAATGTGTCAATTTTAGTTGACATTTGGAGGCGTCAATATGCGTATCGTGCTGAGCCATCCCAATTATCATTCCGGCGGAGCAGAGATCGCTGGGAACTGGCCGCCAGCTTGGGTGGCGTATCTTGCCGGTCACCTCAGGACCGCCGGGTTCGATGATATCCATTTCATAGATGCCATGACCAATGAATTGGATGACGAGGCATTGCGCGCGGAACTGGCCAGCTTGAAACCGGACGTCGTGGGCACGACCGCAATTACACCGTCGATCTATGTAGCGGAGCAAGCTCTGAAGATCGCGCAGGAGGTGTGTCCCGATGCGGTTCGCGTTCTCGGCGGGGTGCATGCCACCTTCATGTACAAACAGGTTCTGTCAGAGGCGCCCTGGGTCGATGTGATCGTTCGCGGTGAGGGTGAAGAGATTTTTCAAAACCTCATCCGTTGCATCGCTGCCGGCGACTGGCCCGCCCAACGTAAGAAGATCAAGGGTCTGGCGTTTAAGGACGGTGACCAGATCGTCGCCACGCAAGCTGCGTCCACCGTCAAGGACCTCGAAGCCATCAAACCGGATTGGTCTTTGTTGGAATGGTCCAAATACATCTATGTCCCGCTTGGCGTTCGCGTGGCGATCCCGAATCTCGCGCGCGGCTGCCCGTTCACCTGCTCGTTTTGCTCGCAGTGGAAGTTCTGGCGCGACTACCGGGTGCGCGAACCCAAGGCAGTGGTCGACGAAATCGAAACACTGGTGAAGGAACACGATGTCGGCTTCTTCATTCTGGCCGATGAAGAACCCACCATTAACCGCAAGAAATTCATTGCCTTTTGCGAAGAACTGATCGCGCGGGATCTGCCGGACAAGGTCAAATGGGGGATTAACACCCGCGTTACCGACATCATGCGCGACAAGGAACTTCTACCGCTCTATCGCAAGGCGGGGCTGGTTCATGTCTCGTTGGGTACCGAAGCCGCGGCGCAGCTGAAGCTCGATCAGTTCAACAAGGAAACCAAGGTCGAAGAAAACAAAGAGGCGATCCGCCTGCTGCGCGAGGCCGATATCTTTGTCGAGGCACAGTTCATCGTGGGGCTCGACAATGAAACGCCGGAGACACTGGAAGAGACATTCCAGATGGCGTGGGATTGGCAACCCGATCTGGCGAACTGGGCTATGTACACGCCCTGGCCCTTCACCCCGCTCTTTCAGGAATTGCGGGACAAGGTCGAGGTCTTTGATTACTCGAAATACAATTTCGTGACGCCGATCATGGCGCCAGAGGCCATGGACCGCGCCACCCTCCTTGACCGGGTGATGCACAATTACCGCCGCTTTTACTCCCGCAAGGCGCTGTTTTACTATCCGTGGCGCGGCACCGGGTTCCGGCGGCGCTATCTGCTGGGTTGCCTCAAAGCCTTCCTGAAAGCCGGGTTCCAACGCAAATTCTACGATCTGGGCAAGGCCAATTACTGGGGACCGCAATCCAAGAAGAAGGTCCATTTCGACTTTGACGAGACCCGTCAGATCGCCGAGGCGCAGATGGAGGACTGGGAAGCGGCAGCCGACCGTGCCGCCAAGGCCGCAGAGCGCCGGGACGCGATCCGGGAACAAGGCAAGGCCCGCGCCGCAGAACGCGCCGCTGCCGCCAAGGCCTGTGGTGGCAGCACCGATCAGATGTCCGACACACCGGCCTGAACGCGCGAGGCAAGGCGATGGATGGCGCAAATCCCGGCTTTTGCCCGCTCGATCCACAGATCGGCCAAGGCGGTAAAATCGGCCCCAATTCGGTCATCCAGCTGGGTGAGACGGTCACCGCGCGATTGGGATCAGACGCGGCACGGGCGCTCTATTGCGATGCAGGCGTGCCCGATTTGCTGAACCAACCGCCCGAGGCGATGATCGATGAAAGAGTGCCCGCCGCTCTTTTTGCATCTCTGTGGGATATGTTTCCTCAAAACGCAGCGCCGCTTGCGGAAGAAGCGGGGCGTCGCACTGCCGATTACATAATCGCCTGGCGCATACCGCCTGTCGCGCGAATCCTGATGCGGTTTTTCCCGAGGGGCCTGGCGGCGCGTTTCCTGCTGAAGGCCATTCGTCAACATGCCTGGACCTTCGCAGGGTCGGGCAAGTGCGACATCAAACCGGGCAGACCACATTTGATCTCGATCAGAGACAACCCTCTCACCATGCCCGATTGTGCATGGCACAGCGCGGTGCTGGCCCGGTTGTTTGATCGTTTGGTCGCAAAGGGCACGCGTGTCCGCCATGTCAAAGAGTTTGGCGCAAGTGACCCCGTGTGCCGTTTCGAGATTGCCCTTCCCGGGGCCTAGGAGACAGGAAATGACCGCCAACCTTCAAGCCTACGCCACCCGGGCTGTGCCGCGGTACACCAGCTATCCCACCGCGCCACATTTCTCTGATCAGGTGGCCGCTGCGACCTACGGCAACTGGTTGCAGGCGCTGGATCCGGCTCATCCAGTGTCCGTCTATCTGCATGTCCCGTTTTGCCGCCAGATCTGCTGGTATTGCGGCTGCAACATGAAACTCGCCGTAAAGGACGAGCCCATCAACCAATACGCTCAGACACTGGGACGTGAGGTTGAACTTGTTGCCGGCCATCTGCCCGGCCGCTTCAGGATCAGTCACCTGCATTGGGGAGGTGGAACCCCGACGGCGCTGTCTCCTGAAGCGCTGGCCCGCGCGATGGAAGGCGTGGCTGAGCACTTCGACTTTGCGCCTGGGGCCGAACTGGCGATCGAGCGCGATCCGCGCACGCTCAGCGAAGAGATGATATGGACGATCGGGGGCCTCGGCTTCACCCGCGCAAGCTTTGGCGTGCAGGAATTCGACCCAACGGTTCAACTGGCCATCAACCGAATTCAGCCGCCCGATATGGTGCGCGCCTCGGTCGACGGATTGCGTGAGGCCGGGATCACCGGGATCAACTTTGACCTGATCTACGGCCTGCCGCATCAGAGCGTCGAAACACTGTGCCGTACCATCGAACTGTGTGCCGAAATGCGGCCCGACCGCGTGGCTCTGTTCGGGTATGCGCATGTGCCGTGGATGGCCAAAAAGCAGCGGATGATAGATGAGGCTGTTTTGCCCGGCCCGGCGGAACGGATCGCACAATCAAAGGCCGCTTCCAAAGCACTGGTTGACGCGGGCTACGTTGCGATCGGGCTCGATCATTTCGCCCTGCCGCACGACCCTCTGGCCATCGCCGCCGGGAACGGATCGCTCAGGCGCAACTTTCAGGGTTACACCACCGACACCGCTCAAACCATGCTAGGGCTCGGCGCCACCTCCATTGGTCGGACCCCTGATGGGTTTGTCCAGAACATTTCCGAGACGCGAGCCTGGTCACGGGCGGTGGAAGCCTATGAGTTACCCGTCTCAAGAGGCATTGCGCTGAGCCAGGAAGACAAGCTGCGCGGATGGGTGATCGAGGCGCTGATGTGCCGTGGACAGGTCGATCTGGATGAAGCCGGCGCCCGGTACGGCACCTCACCTGATTGGCACGCCGATCTGGACGCTGAATTGGCACAGATGGAGGCGGATGGCGTCATCATCCGCCACGGCACGCAGCAGGTCGAAATGGCAAAAGGGGCTCAACAACTGGTACGCACCGTCGCGGCCGTTTTCGACACTTATCTGAAGGCCAAGAAAACAGGTCATTCCGTCGCCGTCTGATCAGCAAGTCTCTGGATATCCATTGGCAAACCGGCGCTCGCGAAGCGGTGAAGTGACGCGCAAGCGCATAAGCATGGACAAGCCGGGCCTGACCCCGTTAGGCTGTGTCTGCAGTCATGCCAGTGCGGATGAACGGAGACATCCTCAGCCGGTTGCATAACAGAAAATAAGGACTGCTTCGGAGAAAGCTGTTTTGCGGCGCTTAAAGCGTTCGCCGCAGGAGGACAGCATCAAACGGGAGGAAACTCAATGAATGTACACGCCAACCCCGACGGGCCGAGTGCCGCGCTGGATGCCAGCCATCTGGGGGTCGAATTTCCCTACAAAGCGCGGTACGGCAATTTCATCAACGGTCAGTTCGTTGATCCAAAATCCGGTCAGTGGTTTGAAAATGTGACGCCAATCACGGGCGAGGTAATCACAACAGTCGCCCGCTCCAATGCCGATGACATCGAAGCGGCACTCGATGCCGCACACGCGGCCGCGCCCGCCTTTGGACGCACATCGCTGGCTGAACGGTCGCTTCTGTTGTTCCGGATAGCTGACCGGATCGAAGAAAACCTGATGAAACTCGCCGTCGCCGAAACCCTCGATAACGGCAAGCCCATTCGCGAGACCGTAAATGCCGATCTGGCGCTTGCCATTGATCATTTCCGGTACTTCGGTGGCGTAATCCGGGGCGACGAGGGCTCTATCGCCGAGATTGACGCCAATACCTACGCCTACCACTTCCACGAGCCGCTTGGCGTCGTTGGCCAGATTATTCCCTGGAACTTCCCGATCCTGATGGCGGTCTGGAAATTGGCTCCGGCGCTGGCGGCAGGCAATGCAGTCGTTCTGCAACCGGCGGAGCAGACACCGGCCTCGATCATGGTTTTGATGGAATTGATCGCAGATCTGGTCCCTGACGGTGTTGTCAACGTCGTCAATGGCTTCGGCACCGAGGCAGGCGCGCCGCTCGCAAACTCCACCCGGATCGCCAAAATCGCCTTTACCGGCGAGACGACAACCGGCCAGATCATCATGAAGGCCGCCGCCGACAACCTGATCCCTGTAACGCTGGAACTGGGCGGCAAGTCGCCGAACCTTTTCTTCGGCGACATCATGGATGCCGACGACGCGTTCTTTGAAAAGTGTCTGGAAGGGTTTGCGATGTTCGCGCTGAACCAGGGCGAAGTGTGCACCTGCCCCAGCCGCGCGCTCGTTCAGGAGTCGATTGCCGACGCCTTCCTCGAACGCGCCGTGGAACGCGTCAACAAGATCAAGCAGGGCAACCCGCTTCAGATGGAGACCATGATCGGCGGGCAGGCCTCGACCGAGCAAATGGACAAGATCACCGGCTATCTGAAGCTGGGCCGCGACGAAGGTGCCCGAGTACTGACCGGCGGTGATGTGGCTCAGTTGGGCGACGGGCTCGATGACGGTTACTTCATCCAACCTACCGTCTTCCGTGGTGACAATTCCATGCGTATCTTCCAGGAAGAGATCTTTGGCCCGGTCCTGTCGGTCACGACGTTCAAGGACGAAGAAGAGGCTATCAAGATCGCCAACGATACGACGTACGGATTGGGTGCAGGCGTCTGGACACGGCAGGCCAACACGGCGTTCCGCATGGGCCGCGCGATTGAGGCAGGGCGTGGGTGGACGAATTGCTATCACCATTACCCCGCACATGCGGCTTTTGGCGGCTACAAGAAGTCCGGGATCGGTCGGGAAAATCACAAGATGATGCTCGATCATTACCGGCACACCAAGAACCTTCTGGTCAGCTACGACGAAAACCCGATGGGTTTCTTCTGATAGAAGAACGAAACGTATCCGGGGCGTGGACGTGACGCCCCGGATAGGTCCCTTCGTTCCCGCTAGCGTCTGGAAAAACGAAAGGACCGCAGGATGACAGATTTCAAGTTAACACGACGTACAGCGCTGGGCGGATTGGGGGCGACAGGGGCTCTTGCGGCCCTGCCTCTGGCGCATCTTCATGCCGCCGCCCCCGGCATTGAACTGGACGTCAGACACGCCAGCTATTCGCTGCTGGGCGGGACAACCACGCGCGGGCTTGTCTCCACTCTGCCCGATGCACCGCCGCCCGTGATACGGATGCGCCGCGACGAGGTTTTCATCGCCGGTGTTACCAACAGACTTGAGGATTACACCTCGATGCACTGGCACGGCTTGCGACTGAACAACGCAATGGACGGTGTGCCCTACCTCACACAGCTTCCGATGGGCCGGGACGAGCGCTATGAGTACCGGCTGACCTCCCCAGATGCGGGAACGTTCTGGTATCATCCGCATTGCATGACCATGGATCAGATGGCTTTGGGTTTGACCGGTATCCTGATCGTGGAAGAGGACGACGACCCGGGTTTTGATGCCGACATCCCGCTCAACCTTCGGGATTTCCGCCTGGATGGTCAGGGGGAATGGCTGGATCTCTGGACCGCGCGCGGAGCCGCGCGGGGTGGCACATTCGGAACAGTGATGACCACCAATTGGCAACAAGAGCCCGTCTATGATGCGCCAAGTGGCGGTTTGGTACGAGTGCGTCTGGCGGCGACCGATACAACACGGGTCTACAAGCTTTTCGTGCCGGAGGCCGGCGCCCGCATTATCGCTCTCGACGGTCATCCTTTGGCGCAACCTGTCGATATGCCAAAAACCGAAGAGACCGCATTGTATATGGGGCCGGGCCAGCGCGCCGATATCGCCTTGTCCATGCCAGCATCCGAGGGTCAGACTGTCAAGGTCATGACCGACGCGCCCGGGCAGGCCCGCAGCCTTGCATCCATCCGGGCGGTTGGTTCGAACAGCGCGCGTGACCTCGCCGAGTTACGCCCCCTGCCCGCCAACCCGGTGCCGGAACCTGACCTGGCCGCGGCACGACAGGAAGAATTTGTGTTCGGCTGGACACCTGAAGGCGATCTGCCCAATAACGGGCTGTGCGGCACGCTGGGCTATACGTTCTGGTCGATCAACCGCAAACCCTGGCCTGGAGATGCCGTTGAGGGTGTTGGGCCGCTTGCCACATTCAAGCTCGGCGAAAGCGTGGTTCTGCGGCTGCGCAATGAAAGTCCGAATGACCATCCCATCCATCTGCACGGTCTGGCCTTTCGCCCGCTTCGATCGAATAAACGACAGCTTTTGGGCACCTGGACAGATACAATCCTGCTGCAGCGCGACGAGATTGTGGATGTTGCCTTTGTGGCTGACAATCCCGGCGACTGGGCTTTCCACTGCCACGTCATCGAACATCAGAAAACCGGCCTGGCCGGCTTTGTCCGAGTGTTGGACAGCTAACAAGCCGCTCTGTGCGAGCCTGCGTCACAAGTGTCTGCGGACAACGGAGGTGTTCGGCCAAAGTGTCGCAGGTTACGGCTTTTCCTCATCTGACGGGCGCGCAACGCCGTAACTTATTCAACCGTAGCTGACGCCACGTAGAAACCCTGACATACAGGAGTAGTGTCGTGAGCTTCATCGATACAGTCGCTGACTACAGCCTTCGCATACCAACCGTCCGGAGTTCGGACTGGTTTTTGCGCGTTCCGCTGGCCGTCATCATCATTGAACAGGGCACATTCAAACTGCCCGATTTCGTTGCTCAGGCGGAAAGCTATGGCTTGCCGCTGGTGCTCTTTGCGCTTGCCGCCTTTGCCGAGATTGCCGGTGGGCTGGCCATCCTGCTGGGCGGCTTCATTCGCAACAACTGGATCAGCGACGCCCTGACGCGGCTGGGCGGTCTGGCCATCTCTGCCGTCGTAACCGGTGTCATCGTCATGATTTACTTCGGACCATTCAGCGGCTGGCAGTTGCAGGGCATGTTGTTGGCCGCCGGGCTGTTTTTTGCACTGCGGGGCAACGGAGACACCGTGGACCGGAAACTCATCTGATCGGTTCATAGAAAAGCAACCGGGGCCCGCAACATGGCGTTGTGGGTCCAAGGTGTTTGTGTCCGCTCTGCGCTGTCAGCAGCCGTCCTGAATAAGTTTCCACCGGATAGCGTCGAGCAGCGCCTCGAAAGAGGCATCGACGATGTTTGCGCTGACACCAACGGTTGACCAGTGGCGCCCCTGCCCGTCCTCGCTGTCGATGACAACACGGGTCACCGCCTCGGTCCCTCCCTGGGTTATGCGGACCTTGAAATCAACGAGCCGCATATCGTCGAGCACTTCGGAATAACGTCCCAGATCCTTGGCAAGCGCCTTGGATAGTGCGTTCACCGGTCCCCGGTCGCTGCCCGCCTCATCAAGGGATTCACTGACCGACAGTTTCTTTTCGCCATCGACTTTGACGACGACCACCGCCTCGGACAGGCTCACCATCTGGTCGTACTTGTTCTTGCGTCGTTCCACCGTGACTTTGTAGCGTTTGACCTCGAAAAACTCGGGCAGCTCGCCCAGCTCTTCCCGCGCCAGCAACTCGAATGAGGCTTGCGCCGTGTCATAGCTATAGCCCTGATCCTCACGGGACTTCACCCGTTCGAGGATCCGGCTGAGTGCGGGATGTGCGGCCTCAACCGTTAGGCCCGCCTCTGCAAGCCGCCGCCGCAGGTTGGATTGGCCCGCTTGGTTCGACATCGGGATGATCCGGGCATTCCCGACTGCCTCTGGCACAATATGTTCATAGGTTGCAGGGTTCTTCGCGATAGCGCTGGCATGCAGCCCGGCCTTATGGGCAAAGGCCGATGCGCCGACATAGGGCGCTTGCCTCTGCGGTACCCGGTTGAGGATATCGTCGAGCATCCGGCTGATCCGCGTGAGGTTCTGCAGGTTGTCCGGCGCGATCCCGATATCGAACTGTTCGGCATAGGGCGCCTTGAGCAGGAGCGTCGGAACAAGCGATGTCAGATTGGCGTTGCCGCACCGTTCCCCTAACCCGTTGAGCGTCCCCTGGATCTGGCGCGCCCCGGCATCGACGGCGGCCAAACTGCAGGCCACCGCGTTTTCGGTGTCATTATGGGCGTGGATGCCCAGATGATCGCCAGGAAGACCTGCGGCAATGACCTCGCCGGTGATCCGGCGCACCTCATCAGGCAACGTGCCACCATTGGTATCACAGAGCACAATCCAGCGCGCGCCGGTCTCGTAGGCCACGCGCAGGCACGATAGCGCATAGTCGGGATCAGCCTTGTATCCATCAAAGAAATGCTCGGCGTCAAAAAGCGCCTCTCGGCCCTGCCCGACAATATGCGCAATGGAGGCGCGAATGTTCTCCAGGTTTTCGGCGTTGCTGATCCCCAACGCTTCTTCGACATGGAAGACGTGGGTTTTGCCAACGAGGCAGACCGCAGACGTTCCCGCATTGACCACGGCGGCCAGCACATCGTCGTTCTCTGCCGAACGCCCGGTCCGTTTTGTCATGCCAAATGCGGTCAGTGTCGCGCGTGTGGATGGTGGTGCGGCAAAAAACGCGCTGTCGGTCGGATTGGCCCCGGGCCAGCCCCCTTCGATATAGGCCACGCCCAACGTATCAAGGGCCTCCGCGATCTGATGCTTATCCTCATTCGAGAACTGCACCCCCTGCGTCTGCTGCCCATCGCGCAACGTGGTATCGTAGAGATAGAGCGGCGTACGGGTCATAGCACAGCCCCCGCGTGGGCCATGGACCACGCGCGTTTCGGCCCGGTTCGTGTAAAAAAAGCTGGCATAGGTCAATCGCTTGCTCTGTTTGGCGCAGCGATACCACCAAGCTGGGGCAGATTCCAAGGCATGGGGTAGATTGTCCCAGGGAACGCACCACCATTGACCGGCCCAGCGTCAGATCCATTTGGTCATTCGGATCAAGGAGAGTGAGATGCGTCTGCAAGGCCGCGCCGTGAAGCGGGTCATGTCAGCCCTTGTTTTAGGGATGACGTTCGGTGGGGCAGGCGCCGCGGTCGCGCTCGATCTTGTCCTGACGGGACGCTATAGCCTCAATCGTCCGGCCAGCCTGGAATATGATCCCACCTTTTGCGGTTTGTGGATCGCCAATGAAGGCCCCGAGGCTTTGCTGGTCACTCTGGAAGGGGACGAGTTGCGCCGCATCACGTCGGATCTGTCTCGGATTCAGGCTCTCACGCTGGAAGGTGACGCGCTGCTTCTCGCCGATGGGGCGGGGTTGTTTCAGCGCGTCAGCAAATCCGGAGACGCCCTTGGCGCGCCCTTCCGGATCGACAGCGGCTGGGCCGATACCGAAGGGATCGTGGTGGATGCGGACGGCAGCCTGATCACGGTCGAGGATGACCCCGAACGTCTCAGCTGGTTATCACCGGATGGGCGGGTCCTCCGACAGATCGACACCATGACCCTGACCCCGCCCCTGAGCGAGGCCCAGGGGATCGCACGTGACCCGCGAACAGGTCACTTACTGATCGTCGATGACGCCGAAGGCACGAACAGCCTTTATGAATTTGACGCCGACGGGACGCTCTTGGCCATCGCGCCTCTTGCGAGCTACGGGATTGACCCGGAAGGGATCGCGATCCGGCCCGGTTCCAACCAACTCTTCATCGCCTTTGACGGCGGCGCGGCAATTGCCTCTTTCGAGTATTCGCCCACCCTGCCGGAGGGCGCAGGCGCTTTGCCGCCGGGGGCCGATTGCATGATGTTTTGAGCTCTCGTCGCCCTATATCCCAGTCAGATCTGTAACCCTGGAGACGTGGAGAAATCATGCGCGCGATACTGACGACGGTTTTGACAGGGGCACTTGCTCTGCCAGCAGCAGCAGAGATGGCCCGCTACGAACTCGACCCGACCCATACGGCGGTTTACTTTACGGTGGATCACATCGGTTACGCCAAGACCTTGGGCATATTCACCGGTTTGAGCGGCAGCTTCAGCTACGATACCGAGGCCAACGAACTGGCGGATGTTGTGGTGACGATCGATGCGGCCAGTGTGAACACGTTCAACGAGGCCAGAGACGGCCATGTGCGCAATGCCGATTTCCTGCATGTTTCAGAGCACCCGGAGATCACCTTTGTGGCATCCGGCGGCACAGCCGAAAGCGATACGCAGGGCACGGTCACAGGGGATCTCACCATTCTCGGTCAGACCCAGCCCGTAACGCTGAACGTCACGCTCAACAAGGCCGCGCCCTACCCGTTCGGGCATCAGCGCGAGGTTCTGGGATTGTCGATCGACACGGCGATTGCGCGCAGCGATTTCGGCATGATGTATGCGGTGGAAAACGGTCTGGTCGGCGATATCGTCGACATCAAGATTGAGACCGAAGCCATGAAGATGGAGTAGCACGCCGTTCGGTCCCACGTGCAAGGTGGCGCGTGACCGCGCCGCCAGACGCCCTAGCGGGCCAGCACCACATCGGCACGGATATCGAGATCCTGCTCGACCGCGTCAACGCAATAGGCCGCGACATCCGCCCGCGACACCAGCCCGTTTCGCCAGTCTGACGGGTCACGCAGGATACGGATCCGACCCGATTTGGGCGAGTTACGCAGGATCACAGGCCGGGCAATAGTCCAGTCGAGATCGCTTTCCACGATCATGTCTTCCTGCCGGTCCTTATCGGCATAGACCTTGCCCAGCACCATCTTGTGACCAAAGCTCTCGAGCGATGACATGGCACTGCGCGATCGGCCCGCGCCGAATCCGGTGACCACCACGAGACGTTTGACCCCAGCCGCCGCCATCGCGGGCAACAAAAGACGGGTCGAGTCCGAAAACAGCGTTTCCTCCTGCCAAAGCATCGCCAGCCGTTCCTTGACCCCGAGACAGTAGATCACGGCACGGACATCTGAGAGTGCTGCGGACACATCGTCTTCGGACAAGGCGTCGCCAACCCAGGGTTCGACAAGATCGCTGGGTTCCAGTGTCCCGGCGCTTCGGGCAAAGGCGCGAACAGGCAATCCTCGCGCGCTTGCCTCTTCGACAGTCAAAGCGCCTATGCCGGATGTTGCGCCCATAACGAGGATCGGTGCAGAGCTCATATCGGCCGTGTCCCTTGTCTTCTGTACAATACTTACGACGCAGTTAGGGCAGTGGCGCGCCGCGCCTAGTCCGCATCGCGCAGGAATTCAGGTCGCAGGACCATCACGGTGGGCTGCGCGGGCAATGTCTCCAGCGACACAGTGAGGGAGGACAGTCCGGTCTCGATCACCGCGAACTGATCCTCCATGCCCGTCAGAAACAGGCGCAGCCCCCCATCGGTAAACCAGTGCATCGGGATGACGATCGATGAGCGCAGGCGTTTCAAGATGTCGATCATCTGGTCGAGCGGCATGGTAAAGCCGCCATCGACTGGCGCCATCACCACATCCACCCGCCCCAGGGCGGCGAATTGCTCATCCGTGGGGGTATGATGGAGATGGCCCAGATGGCCGATGCACAGGCCCGCCGCCTCGAACACAAAGATCGAATTTCCCCTGGCCTCGCGCACGCCGATATAGGGCGAGACGAGATCGGTGCTCACATTGCGCACGACCATGTCGCCCAGATCGAGATAATGCGCGATGCCTTCACCATCCACCGGCCCCCAGCCCGGCAGGACATGCGGGATCGCGGGATCCGGAAATGCGGTCCAATGGGTTTCGTGCGCCTTGTTCATGGTCACGACATCGGGCAGAAAATCTGCCGAACCCAGAAACCCGCTAAAATCCGTCGCGGCAGAGGTCCCGCCCTCGGTCTGGATGAGAAACGTGGCATGGGCCACATATTGCATGCGGACACGTCCTTGCGGGACCGGATCGCGAAAACTGGCCTTGTGCAGATAGGTTATGCCGGGTGCCGATTGCGCAACGGCAAGACAATGGCTGGGCTTGCGCGCCGGGCTGTCTGTGCCCTGCGCTGAGGCCGGGGACGCAAGCAACCCGAACCCGGCGAAAAGCAGCAAACAAAGGCGGCACAAGACAGTATCAAAGAGTGTCATGCCCCATTTGACCGCCTCACCCGACAAAGGCCAATGAGGTTCATTGTCGCCATGCCCGGCGCGCTGTGAGATTCAGGCCATCTTGGTGGCGTCCCCGCGGGTCGTCTCCCAAACGCCCAAGAGACATGCCCGGTTCAGAACCACCGTCCAATTGCGGTCAGCGTAAGCCTCGTGCTTTCTGCGGCGATCGCGACGACAGAGATCGCCGAGTAGATCGATACACCCGTCCAGTCCGTGGCAAGGGTCGACGACCCCAGCCCGACTTTGCCGAACCACGCCGCGTCCTGCAGCGTCGCGTTCTCACTGGCCCCCAGCGTGCCGCTCACGTGATCCACCTCGGTGAAGGCTGCCGGGAACGCGTAGTCGAGACCAGCGCTGCGAAAGAATGCCCCGATCGGCACATCCACCGCGAGCCCCGCCTCGTCCACCACACGCGTGCAGATCTGGGTGCCGTCCGCAAATCGAACGTAACGTCCATCTGCATTGGCCCCGCGCTCGATCACCGCGCCCGAGGGTACGCCGCCCGTCTCGGCGACAACGCCAAGCAGATTGCCCGGACCATAGGTCAGATCCGCCCGCGCAAGCTTGCCCGTACCTGTATCCGTCGGGTCCGTCTGCACCGCCTGACCACCCACCAGACCGGTCGTCGCCTCGATTGTGATCGCATCGGTCCAGGTGATGCCGTCCGGCGAGACTTTGACAGAGAAGTCCGTATTGCCCGCGAGTCCCATTTCCGCGTGGCCGGTGAAGTCCGATTGAAAAAGCAGACTTGCCGTGTCGCCGTCCGCGGCCTTGTTGACCTTGAGCTGATGACTGCCGCCCTCATGGCTAAACAAACTCGCCGGAGAAGCGACGGCCAGGCGATTGCCTGCGTCCCAACTCGTCCCGATCCCGAGACCCGGTTGATTCTGCGTCCCGCCGGCGGGAACCCAGGCGGATCCGTCAAAGATAACGGGCTGAGCCGCTGTTTTGTCCCAGGCGCGCCACCCTTCCTGAGGCGTGTAGAAAGCCCAGCCAGGGCTCAGCCACTGGGCGAGCTGACCCGGTCGGCCAGCCCAGGCTCCTGTCGGTGCCGCCCCGAGCGCCCAGACCTGACCCTCTTGAGGCAGGGCGGGCGGCACATTGATCCCAATCTGCTCGAAAACAAGCTGCACCAAAGCGTCTAGCCGCTCAATCGCTGTGTTGTAGGTGACATGTTTTTGCGCCTGAGAGGGCAGGATGAAGGGCAGGCTCAGGCGGGCGGAAGCATCGGTGACGGGCATGGGGGACCTTTGCACGCAAGGGATCGGATCACGGCGGAGCATTCGGCGCGTCGATTGCCAGAGCGTTAGCGGAGCGTCTGTTGCGTTAACACAAGCGCAACACTCAAAGACGCGCGCAGAACAGAGTGTTCACCAGTGCAGCGTGCCGCGCGCCCCTTTGGGCGTCCCGCGCAGATTGGGCGTGACCCACCCGCCGTAGAAATCGCCGGGCTGCGGCGTCACTTGCACATCGCCCACGAAACACGCCTCCATCGCTTGCGCGTAAAAGGCAAGATAGCCTCGGATCGGCGCAAAGTCGGCGGTGGGTTTATCATAGGCCCAGGCCGCCCGGGGTGCCGTCACGCCGCCGCAAATCACATCGTAGTAGCGCGCCGCGCCCTTCCATTCGCAAAAGCTCGCCCCCTGCGCCGGGCGAAGCGTGGCCTGCACATCCTCGGGCGGCAGGTAATAGGTCGGGGCGTGATGGGTCTCCAAGACGCGATAGGCCGCTTGCGTCCGCGCCGCGATCTCCCCGCCCAGCCGGATGGTGACGACCTGCGGCACCCGCTCCAAGGCAGGCGGACGGGGATAGTCCTGAACATTCTCAATGGGGAGGGATGACATGGCGTCAAAGTAAGAGCATGGCGTGAGCGGAGCAACCAAGTCGCACACAACAGCGCTGTATTGTAGCGCGGGCTACTCTTTGGCTGAAATGCCGTGAACCCCTGTTTCCAATCCCCAAAGAGGCTGTCACACCGAACGCGCCGCAATGGTTCATGCCATATACGCCTTTCAATGGCAGCGAACGCCTGTTTAGAGCCCGTTCATACCAATGCTGCACCATTCACCAAGGGCTGCTTACACGGCGTGCGGCTCCTTTGACTATCTCAATCCAGCTTGGACATTTCGTTTAGCAGGAAGCTTGCTACCGCGCCTTCGGTTGCGGCCATGTATGCAGCCAAATGCGGCGCATTCATATGGGTTTGCCATAGCTCGCGGCTCTCCCAGTTCTCGTAGAAAACAAAGAAGTTCGGATTATCGTTGTCCACGTGCAGATCGTATTGGATGCATCCTGCTTCGGCACGGGTGACGGGGATCAGCTTTTCCAGTTCGGCTCGCACCAGGTCTTCTTTGCCGGTTTCCGCGGTGATCTGTGCGAGAATTGTCAGGGCCATTGTCGTTACTCCTTTTGACATCAATGCCGGATAAGTGGCATTTGAAGGCACGGGAGACGCTAGGCAAGTACGCACATTTTTTGCATATAGGTACAATATGGATACTGATATCCACCCGAGAGTTTCGCTTCGCTTTGACAGCTATGACTGCAGTGAAGGCTGCCCAGTAGAAGGAGCGTTGGAACAGATCGCGGGCAAATGGAAGGGCTTGATTATCTATCACTTGATGGACGACACGCTACGCTTCAACCAACTTAAGCGCCGGGTTGGAACAGTGACCCAACGCAGCTTGACCAAGCAGCTTCGTGAATTGGAGGCGGACGGGATTGTTGACCGCAAGGTGTATGCGGTTGTACCGCCACGGGTGGATTATTCGCTGACCACAAAGGGTGAGAGCTTGCGAGGGGTGATCCTAGCCTTGCGCCTGTGGGGTATCGAGAACCCGCGCTCCTAATCCTGCGTCGGCGGATTGTGGGGATAGCCGCTTGTCTCAAAACTGACCCGTTTTGACCGAACCCGACTTATTGATGCGGTCATTGGAGCGGGTGCAGCGAAAGCTCACTTCGTCCCGCCAAGCGGTCGTCCCGGATCGCGATACAGTCGCCATTGATTTTCAAAGCAAGACCGTGAACTCTCGACCTTTGGTCAGCCCACCTCTGTCTTGCCCCGCCGGTCGGAGCGCAGTGCGGCATATAGCACATGGGTGCGCCAGCGGCCTGAGATCTGCAGATAGCTTTGAGCCACGCCCTCGTATTTGAACCCGCAGGTTTCCAGCAGGCGGCGCGAGGGGGTGTTTTCCGGCAGGCAGGCGGCCTCGAGCCGGGACAGATCGAGCTTTTGAAAGGCGAAATGCACCATCGCCTCCAGCGCTTCGCGCATGTAGCCCTGCCGCGCGTATTTCTCTCCTGTCCAGTAACCCAGCGTACCGGCCTGGGCAGGACCCCGGCGGATATTGTCCAGCGTGATCGCGCCCACCAGCGCGCCATCCTCGCGCCGTTCCAGAAAGAGAGGGACCGCAGACCCGGACCGGATAGAGCGTTGCGACCAGTAAACCCGGTTGGCAAAGCCTTTCCGCGACAGGTGATCGGCGGACCAGAGCGGCTCCCACGGGACAAGAAAGGCGCTGCTTTCATCACGCAGACGCGACCAGTCACGAAAATCGCTCAACACCGGTTGGCGCAGGCTCAGTCTTTCGGTTTCGATCCGGACTTTGCGCCGGGGCAGTATCATCAGGCAGCGCGCCTCCGCTGCAACGCTTCAAGCGTGGGGGCAGTCGTCACCGGTCCGTAGAGCGCCAGGGCGGCCGGGGACTGGGCCACGGTTCGTTCCGCCAGGTCGCGCAGGTCGGACAATCCCACGGCATCGATACGGCCGACGACCTCTGGCAGGTCCGGTACGCGACCCCAGATCTGCAACATCCGCGCGAGGCGTTCTGCCCGGTTGGACGGGCTCTCAAGTCCCATCAGTAGACCCGCCTTCATCTGCGCGCGCGCCCGGTCCAGTTCGGATTGCGACAGATCCTCGGCGGCGCGTTTCATTTCGTCGATGGTAAGCTGCGCAAGCCCTTCCATCTCGTCGCCTGATGTCCCCGCATAGATCGTCATCATACCGGTATCGGCATAAGCACCGGCCTGGGCGTAAATCGTGTAGCACAGCCCGCGTTTTTCCCGGATTTCCTGAAACAACCGCGAGGACATCGATCCACCAAGCGCAGAGGCATAGATCTGCGCGGCATAAATATGCGGATCGTCATAGCCGGGGCTTTCAAACGCGAGCGCAAAGTGCGCCTGTTCGAGATCCTTGACGTGCCGGCTTTCTCCTCCGGCAAAGCGCGCTGTCGCGGGCGCCACACTGTCACAGGCCGGCATATCGCCAAATTGCTGCTCGGCCATGCGCACCAATTCGTCATGGTCGACAGCCCCCGCCGCAGCAAGGATCATCTGACCGGGACGATAGCGCTCAGAGATGAAACGTGTCAGATCCTCGCGTCCAAATCCGCGCACACAGTGTTCGGGGCCCAGTATCGTACGCCCGAGGGGATGGTCCGGATAGGCCTTTTCCTGAAGCCAATCGAATATGATGTCATCCGGCGTATCCAGCGCCTGTCCGATCTCTTGCAGGATGACACCACGCTCTATCTCTATTTCGCGGGGATCAAAGACCGGGTGGCGCAGGATATCGGCCACCACATCCAGGGCCAGCGCCACGTCCTCCTTCAGAACCCGGGCGTAGTAGGCCGTGACCTCCCGCGACGTGTACGCGTTAATGTAACCGCCCACATCCTCGATCGCCTCGGCGATCTCAAGCGCATTGCGTCTTTCCGTCCCCTTGAAGGCCATGTGTTCCAGAAAGTGCGCGATACCGTTCTGACCCTTGTCTTCGTGACGCGCCCCGGCCAGCACCCACACCCCGATGGCAGCAGATTGAAGGCCGGGCATTACCTCGCTGACGATCCGAAATCCGTTTGGCAGCGTTGTGAGTTGAAGAGCAGGGCTCTGTTCGGCAGTCACGAGGGGATACGATCCTTGATGAGAGTTTCGATGGCATCGCGTTCTCCGGCCACGCGGGTCACACGTTCCGAACGCTCATACAGGTTGGCCATGCGGTCGGGCAAGGGGGGATGTATCCCGGTGGCGGCCTCTACAGCGGCGGGAAACTTGGCCGGATGGGCCGTGGCCAATGTGACCATGGGCACCTCTTTGCGCCGCCTCTCCTCGGCCACTTTGACCCCGATGGCGGTATGGGGACAAAGCAGTTCCTGAGCGCTGGCAAGTGTCCGCTTGATTGTCTGGCTCGTTTCCTCCTCGGAGGCGCGGCCAGAGCCGAAATCCTCGCGCAGCGCCTGCAACGCGCCTTGACTGACAGAAAATCCACCGGTTTTCAGTTCATCCATCAACTGCGCAACCGCCGCACCATCGCCTCCGTAGGCATAAAACAACGCGCGCTCGAAATTGGAACTGACCTGAATGTCCATGGACGGGCTGATGGAGGGCAGGACGCCATCGGGATGATACTTCGCCGTGGTCAGGCAGCGATGCAGGATATCGTTTTGATTGGTCGCGACAATCAGACGCCCCACGGGCAAACCCATGCGCTTGGCGATCAGCCCTGCAAAAATGTCGCCAAAATTCCCGGTGGGCACGCAGAAATCCACCTCTTGCCTGGGCGCACCCAGCGACACGGCGGCCGTGAAATAATACACCACCTGCGCCAGAACCCGTGCCCAGTTGATCGAGTTCACACCTGCCAGTCCCACGGCATCGCGAAACTCGAAATGGTTGAACATGTCCTTGACGCGGGCCTGGCAGATATCGAAATCGCCGTCGATCGCCAGCGCGTGCACATTGCTCTCTGTCGGCGTGGTCATCTGCCGCCTCTGCACTTCGGAGACCCGCCCGTGCGGATACAGAATGAACACATCGACGGCGGCAAGCCCGCGAAAGGCCTCGATGGCCGCCGACCCGGTATCGCCGGACGTGGCGCCAACAATACAGACCCGTCGCCCCGATCGGCTCAGCGAGGCCTGAAACATCTGCCCGATCAACTGCATGGCGAAGTCTTTGAACGCCAGTGTGGGACCGTGGAAGAGCTCGAGCAGGAAATGACCGCTATCGAGTTGCTTCAACGGCGCGCGCGCCGCATGGCCGAAACCCTCGTAGGCGCGCGCGATGATGTCCCGGAACGCGTCATCCGTGAACGTATCGCCGAGATAGGGCCGCATGACCCGAAATGCGGCCTCTTCGTAGGACGCGCCCGACAGGGCTGCGATGTCGTCTGCGCTCATCTGCGGGATCGTTTCGGGCAGATACAGGCCGCCATCCCGGGCGAGCCCGGTTAGCATGGCCTCTTCAAAGCTGAGATGCGGCGCTTGCCCCCGCGTCGAGATGTATTTCATGCGTCCTTGCCCCTCAGGCCTTTTCGGCTGCGATAGATGTAGTACCCCGTCATCACGACCCAGATGACCGCCAACGAGAACCAAGTGACGGCATACTGAAGGTGATCGTTCGGGATATTCTCCGTCGTTACCGGCAAGGGTGTGACAGCCAGCGACCCCGGCACATCTCGCGCCACAACAAGGGTGGGTTCCGTTTCCAAAATGCCGGCCATCTGCGGAATGTCACGGGCGAACCAGATGTTCTCATCCAAATCGTTCTCGGGGGTGGAACTGGTGCGATCATCCGGCCAATGCAGGTTACCTGTCACGGTGACGGTGCCGGCTGGCGGCGGTGTCAAAGGAGTTTCGATCCGAACGAACCCACGATCGACCAGTACTGTACGCCCCTCCTCCGTTCGGAAGGGAGAGACAATCTGATAACCCGGCCCGACCTTTTTCTGACTGTCCAACACGCGCTGGACGCCTTCTCCGAAACGCCCCGTGAGCGCCACGGCACGGTACTTGTCAGCCTCGGGATCGGGTTCCAACGGCAGAGCCACCGGCGCATCCGAGATTTTCGCTTCGATCTCTGCCAGAATGCCCTCTTTCCAAACCAGCCGGTCCAACTGCCACTGGCCCAGCCAGAGCAGTACGGCGGTCCCAACCAGACCGGTCAGCAGGGGAATCAGAAGACGCGACATTGAGTACCTAACCGTCCGCTGTGAGTGTTGGCGCGCAGATACAACACACCGAGATAGGGTGGCAAGATTGCGCGAGCGATGCATCCATTCAAGGTATGGAGAAACACAAAAACGCGCGGAGCAAACCGCGCGTCTTCCCGGTTTCAGAGACGATTTCGCCTCAATGAACGCCCGGCATCTGTGCAACGCCCCAGATATACACCGCGAGGAACAAGAACAGCCAGACGACATCGACGAAATGCCAATACCATGCCGCCGCCTCAAACCCGATATGCTGCTCAGGCGTGAAGTGCCCTTTCAGCGCCCGGAACCAGCAAACCGCGAGGAAAATCGTGCCGATGATCACATGAAGACCGTGAAACCCGGTCGCCATGAAGAAATTCGAAAAGAA
>ERZ1740060.440-NODE-440-length-23804-cov-24.056044_pt1 | contig 23804 bp, 23 predicted proteins | sample MGYA00581743_ERZ1740060 | MGnify/ENA primary metagenome ERZ1740060 (study PRJEB43018, sample SAMN04849235) | marine metagenome | isolation source: floating plastic debris | place: Pacific Ocean | collected 2008-08-27 | study: EMG produced TPA metagenomics...
CTTATCGGACGCCGCTACAATATGGCAAGAAACTTAGTTTCCAGAGTACTTAGAGGAATCCAAAATAAAAATGTCCCACCAGAAGAACTCGGTTTCTGGGTTCCGATCAACAATGTTTGGCCAGTGCTTCCATAGAAACTGGGTTCTTGAAGACGTTAGTTTTTGGAATACTCTTAACGCCTCCCTTAGGGCTCTGCTCTCCCCGCCGGGGATGCCAACTCTCAACCCCTACGGCCTAATCCGATCGCCAGTTCCGATACAGCGCCACCCCAAATAGCCCCACCCCCCACAGCACCAAATTGGCGACAAACCACGACAGCCAAGTGGCCAAATGCCCCATCAAAGCCCACAGCCCCACGGTCATGCGGACTAGATAAGTGCCCAGCGAGCAGGGATGTGGGGGAATGTCCGGTGGGGCCGGCGGACAGGTTCCCGTTTGCATTACCTGCAGGGCTCCCGGCAAGATCCACGCCGTGCTCATGAGCAAGGGCGGCAACACCATAGACAGCAAAAATAGCCACGTCCATTTGGGCCACCGGCGCGATCGCGAGGTGGCGTTAGATCTTAAGCCCATGTCTTAGCAGAATGATTCGACGGCTTTAGCCTAACCTTCGTCGTCTAAGACGCGCACGCCAACCGTGCTGGTATAGAAGCTGTAAAGATCGCCTTCGATCTGCACCTGAGTACCAATTTTGACCGGGCTGTTGCCCACAACGGGGCTGTTTTCCGAGATTCGGGCGTTTTCATCGAGCAGCGTAATCAGCATGTCGATGGTGTAGTTCAACTCCGGGCGGGGGTCTGGAAAAGATTTCACCGTGCCATCGGGCTGGGCCACAGCCTGACTGCGAGGCAGCTTCACCACCTCTTTGATTTTGGCCGCGCCTGCCGGTTGATTACGAATAATGATGTTGGTCGTTTCAGCTTCCTGCAGGGTTTGAAACAGACCTTCTGGGTCAGAAACGGTCAATCCCCGCACGATCAGGTCAACTTCCACCGGCACCGTGTCTTCGAGCTGGGCCACCGTGCCCCCCGTGCCAGGGAACAAGAAAATGCCGACCAGCACCATGAGGATGACCAAACCGGCACCAATATCTAACAGGCTGACCTTGCCAAACAGCCGACCTTTCGCATCTAAGATTGCCATACTTAATCTTCTCTTATTCGGGTTGCCAGCGGCCTGCCTCAGCAATGCCTCGGGAGGAAATCATTAATCGCTAGTATTTAAGCATCCAGAACGGCAACTTGAAAGCGCCTCTCAACGTCATGAGAGATTGAGTAACCAAATTAGGCACTCTAAGCGCACGCCAGTGATGCCTAGCGAAGGGGCAGGAGACCACAGTGATCAGAGTTTGGACACAACAATTAAGAAATTTGGGTAAACGGTGGATGTACGGGGCGATCGCCCTGGTGGTGGCCAGCGGTTTAGTCGTCGCCACCCCCCAGCCCAGTAAAGCGGACATCAACATTTTCGATCTGATTTTTAACGGAATTCAATATATTCAGCTGTCGAACTTGAACGACGAGCAAGAAGTGGATCTGGGCCGACAAACCGACCAAGCCCTACAGCGCCAAGGCGTGCGCATTTATAACAGCAACCCAGCCGTAGTCAATTACGTCGACGAAATTGGTCAGCGGCTCGCCACCACCAGTGCCCGCAGCAATATTCCCTATACCTTTCAAGTGGTCGCTGACGACAGCGTTAATGCCTTTGCCACCTCCGGCGGCTTTGTTTACATCCATACCGGTCTGATCCGTGAAGCCGATACCGAAGCGGAACTGGCAGGCGTTATCGCCCATGAAATCGGTCACATCGCTGGGCGACACGCCATCAATCGCATGCGCGACATCGCCTTAACTAATGGCATCGTGGGTGCGCTAGGCGTCTCCCAAGATGACCTAGTGAACATCGGTGTACAGTTGGCGCTCTTTTTGCCCAACAGTCGTGGGGCTGAGTACCATGCCGATGAACTCGGCTTTGAAAATATGGGATTAGCTGGGTACGATCAGCAAGGCTTAATTACCTTCATGAGCAAACTCGCCGAGGGCGGTTCGCCACCCGAGTTTTTTAGCACCCACCCTGACCCTAACAACCGGGTGAACAATCTCCAAACGATGTATCAAGAGTCGCGTCAGCCGGGCGCTACTGATGGCAATAATCCTGAGGTTTACCGGTCTCAGATCAGCGGCGTTTAGTCTGCGGCTGTTGGCGATTGTAGTTTAGGCCCCAAAACATCAGGTTGGCATCTTGAGAGAGTCCCGGCCCGGTCTTCTCAGCGGTCAACCAGTTGAATAAATCGGGGCCATCCCCGCCAGTCAGAACCACCTGACCGCTGGGCTCTTGGCGGTGCCACTGCGCGATGAAATCGCGAATGGTGGCGAGCGCACCCAACACGATGCCACCTTGAATGGCGCTCACCGTATCGGTCGACCAGCGAGGTGGCAATGCGGACGGCATCGGCAGTTGGGGAAGGGCCGCTGTGGCCTGATTGAGCGCTTGGAACTGCAGGGCCAACCCCGGCAAAATTGCGCCCCCCAGCAGCCGGGGTAACAGGCCACTCGACGTACCAGCGGTAAAGGTCAGGGCGGTACCGGCATCAATCACTAACACGGGCCAACCATAGCGATCGCCCGCCCCCAGCAGGTTTAAGGCGCGATCGATGCCCAAGGTCGAATACTGATTTTGTAGGGGTAACTCGGCCAGGTGAACCTCGTGGAAATTGGGATAAGACTGCCAAATTGCCGTTTGCTGCGGCACTACCGATGCGCAATAGAGTTCGATCGGTAGCGGGGCTGCCGCTTCAAAAGATGCCAAAAAGGTTTGAAGCGGATCACTGTGGGCAAATTGGGCAAACAGCGTGAGCCAAGCCTGAGCAAAATCACCCTGCTGCGTGAGCTGGTTAACCTGTGCGGCGGTCAGCGGTGGCGAATGGCAAACTGCCTGCATCTGGCCCGTCCTAAACCCAGCCCAGTGGAGCCGAGTATTGCCCACGACCAGCGCTAGCCAGGGGGCGTCAGGGTCTGTCTGTCTGCCCTCAGCCATCAATCAAAATGGCGCGAAAGTCGTTGACGTTGGTCAGGGTTGGCCCGGTCTCAACCAGGGCGTCGATCGCGTGAAAGTAGGTATAGCTATCATGGGCGGCCAGCAGCTCCGCCGCGTTGAGCCCGCGATCGCGCCCCTGCTGCAAACTCTCTGGCCCGATGATGGCCCCAGCATTGTCTTGACTACCGTCGATGCCATCGGTGTCACAGGCGATCGCCCAAACCTTATCAATGCCTTTGAGCGCCACCGCGAGCGATAGCAAAAATTCGCTGTTACGGCCTCCCTTACCCGCCTGGCCCGTTACCGTCACCGTCGTTTCTCCACCAGAAAGGAGGATGCAGGGCGGGGCGATGGGTTGGCCATATTGCACCGCTTGAAAGGCGATGCCCGCGTGCACGACGCCGACCTGCCGCGCTTCGCCTTCCAAGGCGCTGCCTAAAATCAGCGTCGGATAGCCGAAGTCTTGAGCCGCTTTAGCCGCCGCTTCGAGGGACTGCTGCGGGGCCGCGATCAGATGATTAACGGTCGTGCTCAAACGCGGATCGGTGGGGAGTATCACCGGATTCGGGTCGCGCTCCAAGTAGGTCAACACCTCGGGCGGCACCTGCAGGCGATATTTTTGCAAAATCTGGAGCGCGGTCTGAGCCGTGACCGGATCGCCCACGGTTGGCCCCGAGGCGATCGCCTGCAAATCATCCCCCGGCACGTCAGAGATCAGCAGCGACACCACCCGCGCCGGAAACGCTGCCGCTGCCAGCCGACCGCCACTGGATCGCGAAAGATTTTTGCGGACGGCGTTCATCTCTCCAATGTCGGCCCCCGATCGCAGCAGTTGTCGATTCAAATCGGCCAGCACCGCTAGCGAAATGCCCACGGGCGGTAAGGTCAGCAACGCTGACCCGCCTCCCGAAATCAGGCAAATCACCAAGTCGTCTTCTCCCAGCGGGATTACCGTTTCGAGAATGCGCTCAGCCGCCGCCATGCCATTCGCATCGGGGACAGGGTGCGCCGCTTCGAGCACTTCGATGCTTTGGGTTTCAGCACTGTGGCCATAGCGCGTCACTACGACGCCCTCTAACGCTCCAGACCAAGCCTGTTCTACCGCTCGCGCCATCGCCGCCGCCGACTTGCCCGCGCCTACCACCACTGTTTTGCCCTTCGGGGGTTGAGGGAGGAATTGGGGAATGCGGTGATCGGGTTGGGCCGCAGCGACAGCGGTATTAAACAGCGATCGCAAAATCTCAGTCGGGGTCATAGGCGGGCCGAATCAGTGACCGCATTATGCCAAACTCCATGCTAATGACACACCCGTTACAGGCCAAAAGTCGAATGGACTCCAAAAGGCAGGCCAGTGCCAACGCGCAGACCACAAGTGTCAGGACAGTTTTTCCCAGCAGTCACAGTCCTGTCAGCAAGGGCAGATTGACCTGCTTGAGAAGTCTTAAAGCATCTGAGGTCGCTAAAGCGTGAGACCCACTAGGCAAAAATTCCAGTAGGCTGCAGCCCACGACATCAAAATGGCGGTGTAACTGCGCCACCAACTCTGCGAGCGCATCGATCTGAATGCCGCCACGAGTCGGGCAAGCCACATGGGGAAACTCATTGGGCTCAATTACATCGAGATCAAGGTGAATGTAGAGCTTGTCTCCTCCAGCCTGATGCAGCGCTGATAGCAGCTCATCAGGCTGCCTGTCGTTCATCGCTACGGCGGAGAAAGTCGATATTTGCTGTTGTTGAATAAAGCGACTTTCGGGCCGGTCAAATTCTCTCGCCCCCACCAGAAATACTTGCTCTGCTCGCAGAGTGGAAAAAGCGAGCTGGGCCAAGTCAGGATCGCCGTCCCCCAATAAGAGGCGCAGCGGCATGCCGTGAAAATGGCCACTGGGAGACGAAGTCGGTGTATTAAGATCGCCGTGGGCATCGAGCCAAATCACCGTAAGCGCTTCACCGTATTGCTGATTGAGCCAAGATACGGGTGCAATCTCTACCCCACAATCGCCACCTAGGGTAAAGATGCGCTCGGGCTGGAGGGTTTGGATAACCTGAACCGCCTGCAGCAGTTGAGCATGAATTTGGCTGTAGCCAAAAATGTTGGCCGCTGCCGCCAGCGAATATGTCTGGGGGGTCGAAATTTTGGTGAATGGACAGCGATCGCTGAGCAGTGAATAAAGCAGCTTTGCCCCTTCATAGAGTTCGAGCCTAGCGGCCCCCTGCCACGGCGGAAAAAAGAAGTTTAAGGGTTCAGATAAGGATTCTGACATTAGTCACCCGTCAGTCGTATTCATACGTTCTATTTATTGGGTGCCGAGAGTAGTGCCGCTCTAAAGCGATCGCTCAATTCAACGTTGTCAAAGAGCACCTCAAACCTCATCGCTCGCTCAGGGCCGCTGCGATAAAGAATAGGGAAAGTAATACAGGTTGGCTGATAGATTAGCGTTTGATGATTGGCGACAGTTTTGTGAGAGTCACAGCTAGGATCCAGATAGAAAACAAGATCAGCCACTCCCAGCCCAAAGAATTTTTCTTTAACGCTATCTGAAATATTCATGACCCTCTTCAAATCCTTCCACCCTTCTTGTAAAAGTGCTTCGCGATAGTCTAAGTCAGGCTTAAATAGGTCACTCAGCTCAAAAACTTCTCCTGTCTTGAGATTAAAGGTGACTGCCTGGCTTACCCCAACTGGATAAACAGTGTGAACGCTTAGTCCTGGGCACAAAATACTCACCACACTCCCTTGCGCGAATTGGGTTAAGCACTCACCCACATCAATATGCCGCTGCCAGGTGCCGTTATAGGACTCCTCAATGCAGAATGACTCCTCTGCAAGACTCGAAAAGCGCCGCGCATTGGGGGTAGTGATTTCTTGTTTGATAGCGCGATTGAGCTGGTCTTGAACATCTCTGTTTTGCAATCCTTGAATGACCGGATACGTCGATGTGAATCGACAATTGCGGTTGGGGGAATCCTGAATCTCAGTTTGGCTGGTCACCGTGAATGCCGTCGCTGTCTCGAATAGAGAGACGTCGAGATTTGTCAAACTGATCGAACTTTTAGATGCATAAGACTTGGGCTGTAGCAGGTGGCCAAATGATGGCATTTCTGGGAGAGTTTTTCCGATCGCCTGCCATCTTTGCACCGCTGGCGGCGCTGAGAAAATATGGCACGCCGTTGAAAATAGCGACAGGAATAGCAATAGATTGAGATATCGCATAGGTTTTTGGGCGATCGCCGCTACGTCAACACCCTACCGAATCGCGACGAACCCAGCTGTATTGAGTAAGCCTTGGCCTTCCTGAGTCAGCAAAAAATTAGCGTAGGCTTCCCCCGCCTGCTGATCAGGAGTGCCGTCTTCGCGCACGATGACAAACAGGCGACGCGTGAGGGGATATGCGCCACTGCGCAGTGCTTCACCGTTGATTTGATTGCGCTGAGCGGGACAATTTTCCGGCGGCACATAGGGCTCAACATAGGGCTTAACCAGCTGGTTAGCGCTTTGCCCGATCGCGATGGGTTTAATGGTGCATTGGCCCACCACTTCTGGCGCTGACGCATAGTAAATCGCGCCGGGAGTCGCGTCGACCAAGCGCAGGGCTTCGGTCGTAGTATTGGCAATCGTGACGTCATTCGGCAGTCCCGCTCCGCCCAGCACCGTGCTCACAAAGAACTCGACAGTCCCTCCCGATACCGGGCGCGAAATGCGCACGATCGCCAGATCGGGGCCGCCGACTTCCTGCCAATTGCGAACATTGCCGAGATAAATCTCCCGTAGCTGATCGAGGGTGAGCCCTTCTACTGGCAGATCCAGATTGACGGCGATCGCTAAGCCTTCTAGCGCCACGGAAATTTCCTTGAGCGTATAGCCCTGTTGCTCGGCTTGGGTGCGCTCTTCGGGCTTAAGCGATCGCGAAGATTGAGCAAACGACAGCTGATTATTTAACAACATGGCAATGCCCGTTCCCGAGGCTGGCGGCACGCCAATGGGGTCGGTATACCGTAGCTGAAAGGCCGGAGATGCCTGCTGAATGACCGGATCAATCTGGCCCCGGATGGGCGCCCAAGTTGTACTGCCCCCATAGTTGAACAGCCCACTGGGCACCCCTTGCACCGACGCAAAGCGATCACCGCCCCCAGCCGGAGTGGGTGACGGCGGCGATGGAGACGACGGGTTACCGATACCTGGTAAAGCGCCGGTACCCAAGCGCCCGCTCTGGGTCAGCCACCAAAAACCGCCCCCCAGGAGGCCCACCGTGATCAAAAGGGAGGCAATCAAAACTGGCGTTTCGTTTTTGCTACTCATACCCGTCTCCGCAAGGCTGTCTTGGCAAGGCTAAGGGAGTTGCTTAAAAATAGCCTCCCCGATCGCCGGGGGGTGGCACTGCCCAACCCTGACAGAAAATTGCCTGATCTAGGGACATTGTTTAAGCGCAGCTCTCTAACCAAAGTAGAGGGACCGGAACTCATCGCACTACATCAAAGCCGACAACACTCGATAAATCAGCCGAAATATCGTGCCCGCTGCCATCACTGCGGCCCCAGCCATGAGTGATAACACCACAACGGTAGCCCGTGGCGCTGCGGTTGTGGCCAAAACTGTCTGCAAAGGCGGAAATAAAACCACCACCCCCAGGGTGACCGCCGCAATCAGCACCAAATCAAACCGCTCAATCACGCGGCGCAGCTGCAACAGCCCTAAGCCCGCCACCAGCAACAGCCAAGCCCCGCTGCCGAGCCAGGTGGTGCCCAAGAGGCTCAGCAGGGCGATCGCCAGCAGCCCCCCTTCGACGCCGAGAAATGCGGCGCCGCCCAAAAACTCCAGCAGCGATCCGGATGCCATCGTCGTTTGCGTCGCTGGTGGCGGGGCGGCAGCCGCCTTCACTGGCTTGGGGTTGGGGGGTGGTGTCGGCGTGACCGGTGGCCCCGACTTGGCCGCGGTGCCCCCCTGCAGAGCGGTGGAAGCACTGGCCGCGGCTGCCCCCGTCGACTGCCCGGGCGGTGATACCGGGGCCGCGCCTGTACCCGGTTGGCTCGTGGCTTCACGTAGCGCCACGAGCACGTCTTGCGCAGTGGCATAGCGCTGATTCGGTGAGGGCAGCAGCATCCGGTCGAAAATGTCAGCGATCGCCGGATTTATCGGCCCATGGGCTCGCCACGCCCAAGTGTTGTTGTAGGAATCGTAAAGCTCACTGGCTTCCTTCCCCGTCAGCAAGGTAATGCAGGTAACCGCCAAGGCATACAAATCCGTCGCAGGATATACGGTGCCGCCCGCCATCTGCTCGGGCGGGGCAAACCCGATGGAGTAAATACCTGTGGAGCGGCCTGCCGGACTGCCCTGGGCGCTGGTGACCTGTTTGACCGCGCCAAAATCCAGCAGGTACAGGGTATCGTTACGGTGACGCATGATGTTAGACGGCTTGATATCCCGGTGAATCGTTCCGTTCTCATGCACGTAGTCCAGCACTTTGAGCATCGAGACCAGCACCTCAACCACGACAGAGGGGGCCAGCGGCCCCGTACGAGCCAGGGTCTGCTCCAAGTCTTCGCCGTCAATAAATTCTTGCACCAGGTAAAAATATTCTTCCTGCAGTCCCGGCTGCAGACCAGGCACAATCAGCGGAAAGAAGGCGTACAAGTCGGGGATCTGCGGATGCGTATTGCCCAACTCTTCCAGCACGGCAGCTTCGCGCTGAAAGAGGTCTTGCGCCAGCGCCAACTGGTCAGGGCTCAGGTCACCTGAGGGTTGAAACAGCTTGACCACACAAGCGCGCAGCGTCGGCGTGTAGCGATCGCGGGCCAAATAGGCCGCCCCAAACCCCCCCTTGCCTAACAGCTTTTCGGGCAGATAGCGACCGCTCAAAATCAGCGGCATGCCGCAAGCCGTGCAAAACTTTTGCTGCACGGTGGTCAACGTGGCCCGATTGGATAAATCGGCAAAGTGATTGCCAGGCCGAGGACAGGTCGGACGCGTGCAAACAATCTCCATAGGCGCTGCATTAGGGTCTGTCATCAATTTAGAGTATGTATAGCTGGCCGCCTCATTTCCAGACCCTAGTTGGTGTGAGTGCTGCCGTGATCATGCTGAGACTCAGCAAAGCGTTGAGTGATCAACTGATGACGCCACCTCATCTAGCCAGCCAGAAGCATCAGTGCCCGTCAACGGTCACCCCAACCTGACACCCCGGACATCACTCGACCGTCGCCTTCCCATTCACGGCTGGCAATGATGGCACAGTAGGTTCTTGACCATTCTGCTCGGCCTGAGCTTGGGTTAATTCTAAAGAGCGATTGGTAAACTGGGGTAAAATTTCGGCCGTAAAGGCTTCCGCGGCCTTTGAACGATACCGGTTGGGGTTAAAAATGACCGATAGGGTGCGGTTCACCACCACCGATTCGACCCGGCCCCGGTGCAGCATCCCCATCTGCAGCTCTTTCTCAATCGCTGAAATAGACACGAAGGCGACCCCTAACCCCGCCTGCACCGCATTCTTGATCGCTTCAATGGAGTTCAATTCCATCTCAATGCCGAGGTTGCTGGTTTCAATACCGCAGCGCGTTAAGACCTGGTCAATCACCTTGCGAATCGTGGATTGCGAATCGAGCGCGATAAACTTCAGCTGATAGAGATCTTCTCGACGAATGATTTCGGCATTGGCCAGGGGATGAAACACCGGCATAATCAGCGCCAGTTCGTCCTCAGCGTAGGGAATAATCTCTAAGGATTCCTGCAGCTCACTAGGGACTTCGCCGCCAATAATGGCCAGATCGACCTGACCGTTGGCGACGCTCCACGAGGTGCGTCGAGTCGAGTGCACATGTAGCTGTACTGCCACTTCTGGATAGCGCTGGCGAAATAACCCGATCATTCTCGGCAGCAGATAAGTCCCAGTGGTTTGGCTGGCCCCCACAATCAGGGTGCCCCCCTGCAGATTTTGCAGGTCTTCAATGGCCCGACACGTTTCTTGACAAAGGCTTAGAATGCGATCGCCGTATTCCAATAGCAAATGGCCCGCTTCGGTCAGTTGGGCGCGTCGCCCGCCCCGATCAAACAGCGGCACGCTTAGCTGGCGCTCTAGATTTTGCACCTGCAAGCTCACCGCGGGCTGGGAAACATAGAGGCTGTCGGCAGCCCGCTTGAAACTGCCTTCAGTTGCGATCGCCTTGAGAATGCGCAACTGATCCAAAGTAAAGGGAAGGTCAGAGGACATAAAACCCTATCCAAGAAATCGAAGGAAACATACAATGCATCAACGAAACAGTCGGTAAAACGTAGAGCCAACCCAATTGCTATCCCCCCTTTTTTGCCCCTAGAAACCCGTTGACGAGAGAAAAACTTTGGGATCAACGGCCATCCCTAGATTACTCGTTCGATGGAAGTTCCCGGAACCGCACGCGGAGAAAACTCGCGACTTTATGGAACAGCAAGTCATATCAAACTTCCTAAATTCACCTGGGATCCTCGGTTTAGGCCTGATCGAAGGTGATTCTCGGCCCTATTTCGTCGGCGTCGATCAAGCCTTAACCTTTCAACAAAAATCAGCGCTCAGCCAAGGTATTCAGCAGGTTATCAGTACGACTCCACCAGCATTCGACTCCTTTAACTTTCGCTTTGCGCAGCAAGATATCTGGATTTATAAACTCAGCAATGGCGTGATCTTGCTGGTGGTAGCCCACAAACAGCTCGATAACTTAGCTTATACCGATGCGGTTGATCAGCTCAAAAAAACGCTGACGGGCGATCCCCAACGCACGATTGCCACCTTTCGCCGCCTCGCCGACCAGCATTTACTCACCCAGCCCACCGGGGCTGCTAATGCATCGGCAGAGGCTAACGAGCCAGTTGTGCCTCATGAGCCGCCAGCGCCAGCGCCAATCGCTCCAGATTCCTGGTCTGCCTACATTACTGTCTTCAATCAACTCACTGATGCCACCACAGAATATTTGGGCAAAATTGTGGTGGCCAATACCTGGCGTACCACCTGTCCTGATCAAGCCTTGTTAAACAGACTGCAGATGGATCGCGGTGGCCACTTTAGTTTGGCCGTCGAGCCGACGGCGCAAACATCCACCGCGATCTCCCCCGAAGAGCGCACCCTGATTCAGCAATGGGCTGAAAAGTTTGTGCAGCGCTGCTCCCTGGTGATTCGAGGCTATTCTGAAAGGGTTGTCAGCCAGTGCCTTAACGGCCCGCAGCGTGCCCTGTTAAACCTCGAAACGGCCCCCTAGCCGATGTGCGCAGGTAGCCAATGGTGGCCATTCGAAATCACTTCCCCTTGGCTGGCCCCAGTTAGCCAATTGTTGCCCCTGACCCATCCCTTTTTTTTGAAGAGACCCAGATACCATGGCCAAAACCGTTCGTTTAGAACCCATCGCTCAAAACAGCACCATTGAGACCAATGGCAACTTACTCTCGGTCTTGCTGAACAAAGACCTTGACGTGTTAAAAGAATGCGGTGGTCGCGGTATGTGTGCTACTTGCCACATCTACGTGCGAGAGGGCAACGACGCGTTGACCCCGGTTAATCGCCGTGAGCAAAGAACCTTAGAAGTGATCACCTCCTGCAAGCCGAATTCGCGGTTGGCTTGTCAGGCTCGAGTGATGGGCGAAGGGGTTGTGGTCGAGCTGCCCCCCGGGATGTACGTCAACTCCCTACAGGATATTGAGGCGCTCATTGGGCGGCGGGCCGAAGCGAACCTATTGCACCCGCTAAGCGGTGCGGTGCTGGTCGAAGAAGGCAAGCTGATCACGCGCTCAATGCTAAGACAGCTATCAGAAACGGCTTCCTTCCAGGTCAGTGAGTACTATTCGCGGTCTTCAGAGGTCTAACGTGATCGGCCGAGGGCGAGCATCGACCATACTCAACCGGAAATCAATCTGCTAGAGTTGAACCCAAGATTTAACGTCAATGACGCCATCTGAGTAGCGGCATGTTAGCGCCTACCCCATTAAATACCCGCCAGCAACAGGTTCTTTGGGCAACGGTACGCCAATATGTCACCACGGCCGAGCCGGTTGGCTCCAAGGTGCTAGCTCAGGAATATGATCTGAAGGTGAGCCCGGCCACTGTGCGCCATGTGATGGGTGTGCTGGAAAGCGCCGGCTTATTGTTTCAACCCCACACCTCTGCTGGTCGGGTTCCCTCTGATTTTGGCTATCGGCTGTATGTTGACAACTTAATTCACCCGTCTCAGGTGGTTGCTCGACAGGTTGATAGCCAGCTGTCAGGCTCTTTGAAATGGGACGGTTGGAGCTTAGAAGCGCTGCTGCGGGGAGCGGCTCAAATTTTATCGACCCTCAGCGGGTATCTGACGTTGATTACCGTGCCTCAAAAGCGCGGCGTCACGATTCGCCATTTGCAACTTGCCCTGCTGGATTCGACTCAGATTTTAATGTCGGTGGTGCTGAACTCATTAGAGACCCAGTCCATGGTGATTCAGCTGCCGTCTACGGGGGAGGGCGCAGGGGCGCAATTGGAAGGGTTAGAGCGAGAGCTCAAAATTCTGTCTAATTTCCTGACGCATCATTTGAGCGGACAGCCCTTGCTGAAGATTACTGAGCTGGATTGGGGGCAGCTCGGCCAAGAGTTTCAGCGGTATAGCGACACGTTGCAAGAAGCCATTCACATGCTGGCTAAGCGCAACCAAGCGCTAGAAACGGCGCAGTTTGTGATCAGCGGTTTGGGCGAGGTGCTCAGGCAACCGGAGTTTTCTGAAGCCCAGCAGGTGCAAGCGATTGTGCAGCTCTTAGAAGAAGAACAAGCCCAGCTCTGGCCCTTAGTTTTTGAGGCCGACCCCCTTGACATTGCCGGGCGGCGGGTGCGGGTGCTGATTGGCTCTGAAAATCCCCTAGAACCGATGCAGGGCTGTGCTTTGGTGTCTTCGACCTATTGCCGCGATGAGATTCCGTTGGGGAGCGTGAGTGTGTTGGGGCCGACGCGTATGATGTATGACGATGCGATCGCCACCGTTGAAGCCGCTGCCGGCTATCTCTCAGCAGCATTCAAATCCACTTTTTAGCCTCGATCCAGTGTTCTCAAACAGCCCAGTTCAGTCGGCAAGGCCCAGGACGGAGGTGGGGTCGAGGCTATTTAGCTGGGGTGGTCAAGATGCGGGCAGCGATACACCCGCCCAAGAAACCAAACAGATGACTTTCCCAAGAGACGCCTGGCTGGCTGGGCAAAACCCCCCACAAAAAGCTGCCATAAAACACGATTACCAAAACGGAAGCCGTAATCGCAAACGCGCTGCGCTCAAAGTAGCCGCGCAATAGCAGGTAACCAAAGTAGCCAAAGATGACGCCGCTTGCGCCCACATGCACTGAATTAGGCGCACCGACGAGCCAGGTACCGAGCCCACCAATCAAGCCAGACATGACCGTGACCACCCAGAAATCACTGGCTTCCCCCAGCAAGATTAAGCCGCCGAGGGTCAGTAACGGCAGGGTATTGGCCATTAAATGAGCAAAATTACCGTGTAAAAAAGGAGCCCAGATGATGCCCTGTAGACCGTCTAGCTGCCGGGGATGAATGCCCTGGAAGATTAGCTGACTGTCGAACAGGCTCACATTGACAATCTGCACGACCCACAGGAGGGTAGCAACCCCGCCCAGCACCCATAGGGGATGCTGAAACCTTGGCCCACGAGTCTTATCGGTTGGTGTTGCCATCGTGTTAAAACACTTAATGATGAGTAAATCTGGCGGTGCGGTGTTAGTGCCCCGGACAGTCAGTGCCCTAAGCCATGCTTCAGGGAGTTTTTGATGGACAGTCCGGAAAAATTCAGGCCGTTACAGTAGAGGGGATGGGGGTTGCAAACGCTACTGTCTTTCAGCATAACTAGCTAGGGATTCTTGTGCTGATCACTGAGCTATTAGCAGTTTTATCAATTTCAGCGGCGGCAGGGTTCCATATTGCTTTACCCTTGCTGCTGATTGGTTTTATGTCAGCTGATTTGTGGGCTGAGGTGCCTTTTTTGTCGAGGCTACCGCCGACGGTGGTGGTGGGGGCTCTGGTGAGTTGGTCGCTGGTTGAATTGGTGTTCTCCAAGCAGTTTTGGGTGCAGCGGCTGCTGCAGAGTGCGGGCCTGTTTCTCAGTCCCATTGCGGGGGCGATCGCGGGACTGGCGATCGCCAGAAGCTTTCAAATCTCTGGCTGGTTGGCGGTGCTGCTAGGCATCGTCAGTGCTCTATTGGCCCTCGTCATTCATCTTGTGCAGGTGGGCTGGCTCTATCGTCTCAAGCAGCCTTCGCCCTGGTTGATGTTTGCGGAAGATTTTCTGTGCGTGGGCTTGGTGCTGTTGGCGTTTGATGCCCCGCGTCAGGGCGGGCTGATTGCCTTGCTGTTGCTTTGGTTAGCGTTGCGCACGTCCTATGTGTGGCGACAGTGGTATCTAGAGGGCAACAAGTCTCATCATCCCCGGCGCCGCCGGCGGCTGAAGCGTGAGCCTGATTAGCCAGGGTGGCGGGCTCAGGCCAATTGGCGAGACTGTCAAGTTGCCGATGCCAGGGGGAGCAATAAAGCTCAGCTTGTTAGAATCATTTAGAGGAAAAATCACCCCGTCTGTTGCGGCCGGAATGCCTGTATGTTTAAGCCGTCAAGGCTCTGCCGACTCGCCATTTGCCGACGCGTCATCATCATTGTGGCGCTGTGGATTGCTTTTTTAGTGGGCGCAAACGAAGTCCGGCGTGCTGCTCAAGGCGAAAGTGCCGTCTATGAAAGCCTCAAACGTCTTGTTGTCTACAGCTTAGCCCGGCAGGATGAGCGCTAGTCGGAGGGCGTCGCCAGTAGCGCTCATCGGGGCGAAAGCCTTGGCGCGCGTGGCGGTCAACTTTTGGTCGTAGTGGTAAACAGGGTTTTGAAGGTGCCCTCTCTGGTTGTTGAGGCTTCTCCAGCCGGTTGCCATAGGGTTTCGTAAAAGAAAAACGCCATTCCGGCATAGCCGTTGGCTCGCACCGCTTGGCACTGCTGTTTGAGAATCGGCAGCGGCATGGGGCGATTGCGCAGACCAGATAGCACGCCAATGCTGATCGGCACCTGCGATCGCAGCTCTTGAACGGCCGGTTTTTGCAGCTCTCGCACAAAACTCGCTACGTTCCAGCGATAGGTTTGGATAATCACCTCCTCCACCGGGGCCACAGTTAGCCACTGTGGCCAATCTTGCAGGAAGTTTCTGTATGAAAAAGCGGGCGGATTTGGTGACACCGAGAAACAGGCTTGGGGGCGGTGTTTTTTGACCGTTTGCCCCACCTGCGTGACAAAGTCGGTAATTTTGTCAGCGCGCCAGCGCATCCACCGTGCTTCTTGAAAGTTGCTGGGCACGAGTCGGCCGGTTTCGGCTCGATAGCGCTGAGCCGTGTAAGGGTCATAGCCAAAGCGGGTCGGTAGGCCAAAGTGGTCGTCGATTTGAAAGCCATCTACGGCATAGCGCGACATTAACTCCTCAATGAGGGCCACATAAAACTGCTGCACCTCTGGATGAAACGGATTGAGCCATTCCATTTGATGTTTGTCGATCGGCGTGCCATCGCGCTGCTGGGTAAACCAGTGGGGGCGTCGAGGTCGTAGCGTGTTGCCCTGACGCGCAAAAAAGCCATATTCAAACCAGGGAATCACCTTCAGCTGTTTCGCATGAGCTAATTCCACACATTCCTGCAGCATGTCGTAGTTGGGGGCGGGCTCAGCAGCGCGACTGCCTCTGGGGCGCAGACGTTGACGTTCGCCCAACACTGACTCGGCGATCGCCGACGGGTAAAGGGTAAAGCCGCCATTCCACACGGTGGGATACAAGGTGTTGAAGCCGCAGTCCGCCAGTCGCTTAATCGCTGCCGCCAGAGTTTGGCGTGAAAACAAAACTTCACTATCCACGTTGGTTAGCCACACGCCCCGGCGTTCGGCCTGACTCGGGTTGGCGTCAGCTGGCTCCAGCGTGGCAATCAGCGCGGACGACAGCACGCTGGGGATGCCGGTTTGCTCAACCAAGGCGCGATAGACAAACGCCGCTGCATCAGCTCGCGTCGTGGGCTGCAGGGGGCGCAAGCGATCGCGCTTCGGATGATTCACAATCAACCCATGTTCTAGCGCCGCTGCGACTCCCGCGATCGCGTAGGGGGGAATGCTCGCCGCATCGACAAAGGTGCGTTTTACGGCCTCAGTGGCGGGATGCAGCGCCACGAGTTCTAGCCCTGCCGCGAGGGCCACCACGACCTGCACTCGAGGCATTAACTGCTGGGGCCGAAAGCTGCCGTTCGTAAAACCTGATAGCCATTGCGCCCGATAGATCTGATCGATCAGGGCGCTGGCCCAATAATCAGAGGGCACATCGGTAAATTGTTTGGGCGATCGCCGCGGGGGCAACTCAAACGCTTGCCCGATGATCGCGGCAAATTCCGCCCGGGTGATCGCTTGCTCGGGCCGAAAGGTGTCGTCGGGGTAGCCCGAAACGATATCTTGCTGCACCAAGTATTCAATACAGGGCTGGGCCCAATGACCTTGAATATCTCGCATAGTGACCCTCACAATCAACCGCAAACGATGGCAGCAGCCGTTCAGCATCGCGCCGAACCGCCCCGGTGCTGATGCCCTGGTTAAAGTCCTGAGGACTGCCAGCGCCTGACATCGCGCCGCCCCCAGCTCCGGTTACCGGCGGGCGTCGCCGCTCAAAATAGCTCAAACCCTGGTGGCCTCACCTGCAAGGGGTGAGCCCTTAAGGTTTAATGTAGGAAGATCACAACATTAGCCTTCAAAAACCGATCTGTCTGGCTTTGAATCGGGTGGCTTAGAGCCAGTCTCACCTTTTAAAAAACTGCCTAATCAATTTTTGCCCTGATGAAAGAACTGCTTTATTTAGAAGTTCCCACCCCGAACACGTTAGCCGTGCGGGCCTGGCTGCAAGAGACGTTTGAGCCCGCCGTCGGCACGGCGATCGCCACGGTTGACGGTCTCCGATTAGAGTTTCCTCACCCCAGTGCAGCATCGGCTTTGCCTAGGGCGCTGTCGGTGTTTGTGTGGTCACTGCAACGCACCACCTATCTCAAGGCCTATCGCTGGGGAGACACCCCTTTACCCCAAGAAGCGCGCCTGATTCGTCAGCTAGAACAGCAGATTCATCAGACGTTTCCGCCCACGTTTCCCGAGCTGCCGCCCTTTGCGCCAGCGCAGGAAACCATCTTCGAGGCGCTGTCCGCCCACTTTCCGAAGACGGTGACTTATTTTCAGCGGATGCCCAATGGCAAGGCCGACCTCGAGCGCGTCTACTGGTGGGAAAAGCGCTGGCGCGACAGCGTGCGATCGCCCAAAGCACCTAGGCAAGTCATCTTTCGCCAGACGGAACCGTTGCCCGCGGCGGCAGTTGCGGATTCCACTGCTGACCCCTCAGAGACCTTCGACATTGTCTATGTCGGGGGGGCACTGGGCATCATTCATGCCGCTGTGATGGCCAGCTTGGGCTACCGGGTCTTGATGATTGAGCGGCTGCCCTTTGGCCGCATGCATCGTGAGTGGAATATCTCCCGCGCCGAGTTTCAAAGTTTGATTGACTTAGGACTCTTTACTGAAGCCGAGTTTGAGTCGCTGATTGCCCGCGAGTATGAAGACGGCTACAACAAATTTTTCGATGCCAACAATCCGGCTGTGGCCAAAGCGCCGGTGTTACATACGCCCACTGTGCTCAACGTGGCGCTGAACTCAGAAGCGCTGCTCAAACGCTGCGGCGAGAAACTCCTGGCCGCTGGCGGCACCATTTGGGATGAAACGGAATTTGAGCAGGCTCAGGTTGGCGATGAGGGCGTCACCGTGCAAGCCCGCGATCGCAACACCGACACCCTGAAAATTGTCTCAGGCCGGTTGCTGATCGATGCCATGGGCACCGCTTCGCCTATCGCCTGGCAGCTCAATAATGGTCGGGCTTTTGATAGCGTTTGCCCGACCGTCGGCGCTTGCGTTTCTGGCGGGTTTGAACCCGAAGTGTGGGATTCCACCTACGGCGACGTGTTGTTTAGCCATGGGGATATCTCGCGGGGGCGGCAGCTAATCTGGGAGCTGTTCCCGTCCCAGGGCAAAGAACTCACTATCTATCTGTTTCACTATCACCAGGTGCATCCTGACAATCCGGGGTCGCTGTTGACGATGTACGAAGACTTTTTCCATATCCTGCCGGAATATCGCCGCTGCAACCTCGACAAACTCACCTGGCGCAAACCAACATTTGGTTATATTCCCGGCTATTTTAGCCTGGGTAAGGACGATCGCACCGTGGCTTTTGATCGCTTAGTCACGATCGGCGATGCCGCTTCTTTGCAATCGCCGCTCGTGTTTACTGGGTTTGGCTCCCTAATCCGCAATTTGGCGCGGTTAACCAACCTGTTGGATGTGGCGCTGCGCCATGACCTGTTAAAAGCGAAACACCTCAATCAAATTCGCGCGTTTCAAAGCAACGTTGCCGTCACCTGGCTCTTTTCTAAAGGCATGATGGTGCCCACTGGTCAGGTCATTCCTCCAGCTCGAGTCAACTCCATGCTGAACACGTTCTTCGGCATTCTTGAATCGGAAGATCCTGTCGTCGCCGATCGCTTCATCAAAGACCGGGCCACCTGGAGCGAATTTAACCGCATGGCGCTCACTGCCGCCAGCAAAAACCCGGCTTTGCTATGGTGGATCTGGCAGCTCGCCGGGACTCAAGACCTGCTGCGGTGGCTGGGCAGCTATCTCAACTACACGCTTCAAACCTTCCTGCTGTGGCTATTTAGCTGGTTTCCTGGTTGGCTCAACCAAAACCGCAGCTGGGTAGAAAAGACCCAGCCAGCTCTATTCTTTTGGATGCTGGCCCAGAGTTACCATCTCACCTACGGTATGGGCTCTCCGCCAGACAAACAGACGGTCAAGATTCAGCCACCAGTGTTACCCGAAAAACCCTCTCAGCAGGTGCGTCGGCCTCCCCAAGCGGTGGCACCAGCGGCTAACCGCAGTCCTGTGCCCCAATCAGATTCTTCGTCTTCTTTAGATCCTGAACAGAGCTTGACTCCTTAGGGCTGATCTCATCAAGCATCGAGCGGATACCCCACTTTCTCAAGTAGCGTCAGCGGGCCGATCTGTTGCAGCTGATCGAGGCCAGACGAGTCTTTGACTAATAGCCATCCCGCATAGCCCAGGCTATTCACGTTGATGCCCTCGTAGCTGGCTTGCGATCGCCGCACCCCCATCATCCAATCCCTAGTGACGAGCAGATTGTAAGGCTCACTCGGCTGACCGTTTTGCTGGTGAATGCCCAAGTCTGCCATGATCTGCTGGTACGCCTCTAGCAAGCAGCTCGTCAGGGTGTGATGACTGCCCTGCAGCGACTGCCAGACATAGGATTGGATGCTGTGGCTAAACGGTAGATTGGGAACCTGGCTCGCGATTTTTAAGGCTGCTCGATGCGGGGCGATCGCTTGAGCAATGGGTAAGGCCGCCGTTCCTGCTGGATCCAGTAAAGGCACCAGCTGCAAATGTTTGTGGGGCTGACTCGCACCTGCCGCCGCGCCGCCGTTATAAAATCCCAACCCCGCAATCTCGATCAGGCAGCGGGCCAGCGCGGCAAAGTCTGGCCGCGTCAGCCAGTCATCTTGTGATTCATACTGTCGGGTCACCATGAGCAGGTGATGGTCGACCACGTTGAACTTGTTGAGCAAACAGACATGGGTATCGAAAAGGGACGCGACAAACAACGCCTCTTCATAGGGCAAAAATGGATTGACCGGCGGAGCTGATTGGGCGGTCCGCGATCGTGCTGCTGCTTTACGAGCGAGGCTGTCAACAACACGTACGGTAAAAGCGAGTTCCCCTGCGTTCAGGACACCGGTTTGAGTGGCGATAGGCTCTAACGCACCGCTTTGAAGGGCTTGCTGAGTCGTGTCTTGAACGAGCGACCAGAGGGAACCAGAGGGGAAATCGGCTTGTGTCATCGGGGTCTCGCAGAGGAGTACGGATAATGCTATCTACACCGTCTAGAGCCTGACTCATCAAGGTCGTGAGTGCTGGCAGTGCTCGGCGCTTCCCATTCAGAAATTTCAAATCTGCCGGCAGGTCCAATCTCACGCCCATGGAATCATGGTCACTGACGCCTCAAGATAAACCGCAGAAAACCGAAGCGCCTTGGTATAATGGCATCTTAAAGATTACCTCGCAGGCTTTATGCTCAGAAACAATTCACCCTTCGACAACCAGCAGCTAATGCGCCGGCAAGAAGAGCTGATTAACGCAGCGTCTAATCGATATCGCATCACGGTGCAAGTGGCCAACCGCGCCCAGCGCCGCCGGTTTGAAGAGTTTGAAGCCTATGATGATCCCCGCATGAAGCCGGTGCTAAGAGCCATTATCGAGATGTCTGACGAGCTGACGCAGCCGGAAATTATCGGCGAATAGAGCATGCGTCACCTCAAAGAGGGGCCTGGTTGGCGTTTGGGCTATGACCCAGACGCCGATATTTTTAAGGGCTTAGTGGGGGGAGATCGCTGGGCCGTTGAGATGACACAGCCCGAGTTTGCTGACTTTTGTCGCATCGCTTTGCAGCTAGCCGAGACGCTTCAGAGCATGGCAAGTGAACTCATGGCAGAAGAACGCATCACCTGTGAGCAAGAGACGGCTCATATTTGGGTTGAGGTGGAAGGATTTCCAATCCAGTACAGTCTGCGATTCATCTTGCTACAGGGTCGGCGGACGGAGGGTGCTTGGCCGGCGACTGTGACCTCAGCCCTGCTGCAGGCAATACCTGCCCTCACGTTGTTTTAAGCCCACCACCCTGCCGATTAATTCCTTCAGTCTCGAAGCTGATCGCTAGTATCACGCCTTGCCCAGCTGGGTAAATAAACGCTCTGCCAGACACCACACGCTCGTCGGCGCGTCTCCGAAAGCTGCGGCTTTATTCGCTACCGCGATTATTTCAGAATTGTCACGGAGGCTCAAAAAGTGGCGATTCTTCTCAAATTGACCGAAGTTTCTTCGTCCATTTACAGCAGGTTAAGGCATAATCACCGGTGAGTCAGGCTATGGAAGTCAAGAGGTCTGCGGCGATCCCCCGCTTCCTGATGGTTTAAGAGCGGTAATGGGGCTTATTTGCGGCGATCGCCTAGCCGCCTAGCCCCGCTGTTCCAACCCGGCTAACCAGACAGACTGCATCCATTTGCCTGAGCCGCTTGTGTAGAGAGTGATTGCCATGAAGGCCACAGTTAAAAGTGACACTTTATTTAAGCGTCAGCCAGTTTTATCGAGCGAGCTAGCCGATGCTGAAAAGCTCTATATCGCCAGCGGCAGTGAGTTTGACGTCAAATTCTTCACCGAGGCTGAAAATCACCATTTTCGGCTGGAGCTGGCTGACGCCATGGTGGCCCAGCCGCAGGTCTTTACCTGGTATGTGCAAAAAGCTGATATTGACGTTCAGGGGTCTGAGGTCACGGTCAAAGCTCTGGACGACACCGTCTTTAAGCAACGGCCAGTGCTCTCAAGTGAGCTAGCAGACGCTGAAAAAGTCTTCGTATCTGCTGACAGCGAGTTTGAACTGCAGTCCTACTCACCCGCAGCTGAAAACCACTTAAAACTCAAGCTAGTGGATACGCCACTCGGTAATGGGCGTTTCGATACTTGGTATGCGAATGCTGCCGACATCAAAATTGCCGGTCAGAAAATTACCCTGAAGGTAATCAACGACACCCTGTTTAAAGTTAAGCCGGCTCTATTAGGCCAGTTAGCGCCGACGGAAAGAGTCTTTGTCCCGAAGCACAAAACATTTGGCTTGCAATCCTACAGCGAAGTCGAAGGTGATTTTCTCAAGGTGACGCTAGAAGGCTCATCTTTAGGGGAAGAAAGCCGAGTGGTTTGGTATGCCTTTGCCCCTGATGTAGAAATTGAGGGCACCGACCCTCGCGATCGCCCCCAAGATCATAATGAAGCTGGGCAGGTAGAGAGCGGCGATCGCGGTCAGCTGCTCAACTTGCCGGGATTTCAAGGGGCCTATTACGCTAATGATGCCATCATCAAAGGCGGCTATTTTACCTGGGCTCAAGCTACTCACGGCGGCACCCGCATTCCCGCCAGCGTGGATGTGGTTTATGGCATGATTCGGATTGCTGAAGCGATGGAAGAGGTGCGAGTGTGGTTTGGCAACCGCCCGATGACGATCACCTCCTGGTATCGCGATCCAGCCACAAACGTACGGGTGGGCGGCAGCAAACTGTCTCGTCACCTCAGCGGCGATGCCGTGAACTTTGTGGTTGAGGACATTCACCCCAATGAGGTTTACTCTCAGCTCGATCCCTGGTGGGGAGCGAGAGGCGGGCTAGCCAGTGCGACCCAATTCACCCACATTGATGCGCGAGGCTACCGTGCCCGTTGGGATTATGGATTCTAAACTGACGTTCGCGATTCAACCGAGAACGTCAGCATCGGACTAGCTGTGTCCCCGTTCCATGGCTCTGTATGGGGATTCTCCTCAGTAGCTGTGGAACCAATTTTTGCCCTTTTATTCGCCGCGCGATCGCCCCATGCGCGCTGTAACTGAGTTCTGAGTCTTTGGATCTGGCCTAAAACCGGCCTAATTGATCCAACTGGCACACATCTCAAACCCGCATTCTCTCGTTATCGATGTTCCTCAAAAACAGCCGTTTCCTTGGATTAGTTGCGGGTCATGCAAATATTCTGGTTGGGTAACGCTTGAGTTCACCCGCGTGGCTGGCCGTCGGCGATAAACTTGAATTCGACGCCGCTCGCGGCCAGCCACGTCGGCGTGCAACGAGTTGTTAGCTATCCGTAGAAAGATTGGCTTCGCGTGCACTCCGTTTTTCACGAATCTGCTGCCGCTGCAGCTCATCTAAGACAGGAAACAAATCGTCGCAGAATTCGTAGCTTTGTTCGAGCAAGGAGCGCGCATATGCGAACGCGTCCTTTTGCCAGTATCGAAATCTCTTTAGGGAACGGGCACTTGGATTGTACGGCAACCATACTTGTGCGTGAATCACGCCCTTGGACCAGAGCAACGTCGGAGCCATGTGCGCACCGGGCGGAGCGTAGTGGATGGAGTTGTCACGGTATTCGGTGAGATCGTTCAGGGACGAATCCAAGTAGTTCTGTATCACTTGCGATAGCTCATAAGGCAGATTCGCGGACGCAAGCGTTCGCAGATTTCGCGGAATACCCTTCTTGCGCGCAAGAGCACGCCAGATGATGAAGCGCGACGAATCAGCGAAAGACCTCAAGGCGAAAAGGCATGCGTCGAAATGTGCGTAGGCTTCGGGGTATTCCAGAGAACAGACAGGGCTATGATCGAACGGAATCTGAGGCCCGATCGCGGACGTCAATCGCGCGTAAGTATGCAGTAGCGTGCGAAGGTGGGCGTGAGCGGCGGCGAAATTGAAGAAGAGTACGCTGATATCAGCTGACAATACCCTGCGACGGCGAGCGATTTTTCTTGCGAATTCAAAGAACGTAGGTTTAAAATCCTTCTCGCCCTCCAGAACCTGACGTCCAGCGATCGTGAGACAAAGACGGATTTCGCGGTACGTGTTCCCTCGGTGCCACTCTCCCCAGATGTTGTTGAACGCAGATATGTTGGCGTCACTTGCCGTGATAACATCCCCACTGCGGCATGACAGGATACGCGCGTCATCTTTGCGGCCAGAGGCAACGACTCCATCTGCATATATGATTCGGGGTTCGTCCATGACGTTCTTTGGGATAGCTAACTACTTATTAACGCGATGTGCAATTAAGCGTTTTCCAAGTCAGGCCTTAATCAAATCCTCAAA
>ERZ1740060.441-NODE-441-length-23703-cov-8.018310_pt1 | contig 23703 bp, 24 predicted proteins | sample MGYA00581743_ERZ1740060 | MGnify/ENA primary metagenome ERZ1740060 (study PRJEB43018, sample SAMN04849235) | marine metagenome | isolation source: floating plastic debris | place: Pacific Ocean | collected 2008-08-27 | study: EMG produced TPA metagenomics assembly...
TGTTGCTGATGGATCTCCTAGCTGATCATCCCCGCCACACACGGGGATTTTTTTGTTTTAAAGCTGGTGGACGCGACGGGTTCTTTTAAACATTGCGATAATCCAGAACTTTAGATAGTCTGCCACCCTGTTACCTTCGCTAAAATTCCGCCATTGGCTCCAAAAATCTCCAGATGTGGGCCATTCGATATCAGGGTAACGATCGTTCCTTAAACCTGAAATGAGGTAACCCCATGGGATTTAGACATTCCCTGGCAATTGCGTCCACCCTAGTCTGGCTGCTGCCAACGGTGAGTCTCTCACCCGCTTTAGCTGCAAGGGCAAGGCTGCAGCCATTGGGGTTGCCCTTACGCGCAATTTCCCAAACCTCAAATATCCTGCTAGCCCAAGATGCAGCCCGGGCTCGATTTCGACAGTTGCAACCTCAGCTAGAAACAGAGGTCGCCCAGCTACACCCCGATATCGTGGCCACCCGCGTCTTTGGCTCTACCTCCCCCGACTACGGCGACTATGTGACTTGGGGCATCAGCGTCACCCTCCGAGATGGGCTAAGCATTGATGAACAGGCGGATATTGCCCGTCAAGTCGCCGCTCACATGGTGGACTTTAGACTCACCCAGGAGGGCTCATTGTTTCCCCAGGTGCCGAATCTAGAGGCGGTTGGCGGCCTGATTGCCCTGTTTGAGCTGTCCAACGGCGGGTCTGCCGATGTCCCCCGCGCCGCGTTTAGCATTCTCAGTTACGACCTCGCTGTGGCAGAGGTTTTTATTGATATCCGCCGCGATGGGGATAACCAGCGCACCCTGATTGGTCGGGTGGAGCAAACCCAGTTCACTGCCATTGGGGCCGATAGTCCCGACCCCAGCGCCCAGGCCGAGCAATTACAGGCCCAGGGAGAAGCCCAGTATCAGGCGGGGGACCTGGCAGCAGCGCGCCTGTCCCTAGAGGAGGCTCGCGATCGCTTCCAAGCGCTAGGAAATCTGGACCAGGAAATGACCGTGCTGGATCGCTTGGTGGCAATTTACGACCAAACGGGAGTCGCCGCCGATACGGCCCTGACCCGCCAAGGGGAAATCGCCTTGGCCCTACGTGATCCGCTTTCTATGCGGCGAATCGGCTTCGATCTACACTGCCGTCGCCAGTGGGATGAGGCTCTGGCCCTGTACCGCCCCGCCCGAGAGCAATATCGCCGCAATGCCCAGGATCAAGTTTCGCTCCAAGAGACGGAGCTGCTGCTCCAGGAGCTGTGGACCGTGGCCGGCATGGCCCAGGTTTTGATTGGGGCTGAACGCTTTGCGGAAGCAGAAACCGTACTGAGAGAAGGCATCCTCGACTTAGAAGCGGTCTTTGAGGCCCCTCTGGCGGGGGCGGATGATGATGCCGAGTTAGACCGCCAGATTAGCCGCTTTGCGGATTTCTTTAACAGCCCCCTTAGCAGCAATAACCTCTATCTAATGCTGCAGCAGGTGCTGTTGGCCCAGGGCAAAACCGATCAGGCCCTGGTTGCGATTGAACAAGGCCGCACCAAAGCCCTAGAAGAATTGTGGGCGGTGAAGCAGCCCGGTTATCGGCTGACGACGCTGAGTTTGGATGAGATTCGGGCCGTGGCTCAACGAAGACAGGCCACCCTCGTTACCTACAGTTTTGACCTGTTTGTGGATCCCTGCGGCTGGGATGAGGATACGGAACCGGATCTGCTGATCTGGGTGGTGTCTCCGGAGGGAGACATCCAATTTAAACGGGAGACCGTGCCCTTCGACCGCTTGCCAGGAAATCACGAGGATTTGCAAGATTTGGTGGCCGGTATCCGCAGTCAGTTGGGGGCCAGGGGGATCACCGTTCTGGCCGCGAACCCAGAAAGCCTGACGCCCCCACAACCGGCATCTGCAGCCCTAAATCCCTATCTGCGATCGCTCCACGACCTGCTGATCGAGCCCATCGCCGACAGCCTTAGCACGGACCCGACTGATCCAGTCATCTTTGTGCCCGACTATGTGCTCTTTTTAGTGCCCTTTGCCGCCCTCCAGGCCGACGATGGCAGCTACCTAATTGACCATCACACCCCGATCACCGCCCCCTCCATCCAGGCGCTGCAGCTCACGGAGCAATCACGGCAGCAATCTCGCCCAGCCCGCAGTAACCCGCTGATTGTCGGCAACCCCACCTACAGCCCGGTCGAACTCCACTTAGGTGAGCAAATTATCCTGCCCCAACTGCCGGGGGCCGAACAGGAGGCACTGGATATTGCCGAACAGTTGGGGGTCACGCCCTTGATTGGGGCTGAGGCCACCAAAACAGCCATCCTTGAGCGCATCTCCGACGCCGGTTTGATTCACTTTGCCACCCACGGCTTACTGGAAACAGGGCTATTAACCGATATCCCTGGGGCGATCGCTGTGGCCCAAGTGGATGGCGGCTTTACGAATCCGATTCCTTTGGCGGGGACCAACAGCACCATCCGCTTTTCAGATAATGGACTGATCACCACAAAAGACCTGCTCACCTTCCGGTTACAGGCAGAACTGGTTGTGCTCAGCGCCTGCAATACGGGGGGTGGTGACCTGTCGGGGGATGGGGTGACGGGGCTATCCCGCGCCTTTATCGCCGCTGGAGTGCCCAGCCTAATCGTGTCCCTCTGGTCCGTGCCCGATGCCCCCACCGGTGAGCTGATGGCAGTCTTCTACGAAGAATGGTTGCGCCACGGGGACAAAGCCCAGGCCCTACGCCAAGCCATGTTAGCGATCCGTGATCGCTACCCCAACCCAATTAACTGGGCGGCATTCACCCTGATTGGCGAATCAGAGTAGGAGAGTCCCCACAGTTCCTTAGGACATGACGCCCGTCTCGACTCAGCACGCTAAAGCGGCAGTATTCGGGTCAGGGCTGCTGCGTCTGCCATTGACGAAAGATCTCCGTTTCCGCCAGCACCGGATTCAAATCCACCCAGCGCCCCCGCTCGTCTCGATATTCGTAAAGGAATAAGCTTCGCAACAGCCGGTTATAGTCGCTCTCCCCCTGCAGAGAGCGGGTGTTCACGGCTTGAAACAACATTCGCCACTCCGCTTGGTCAATCAACCCCAACATGTCATTGCGCTCATCCCGAATCACCCGCTCCAACGTGGCCCGCTGTAAGGGCGGATCTTGCTTGCGCAAACAGCCGTAGAGGTAGCGCATCAGGTTGCGCATGTGACCGCCGCTAATGGTGCAAAGGCGATCTAGCGTCGCCAAATCGCCAAACACCTGATCCAGGACTTGCAGTCGCGCCTCCGGGGCATGCTCTGGAAAAGCCCTTGCTAAGACCATTTGGCGCAACTGATTCAGACTGGCGGCGTTGAGATCCCCTTCAAAGTTGTGAACCGGCACCATGGTCAGTACCGAAGGACTCACCCCAAACCGATTGGTGAGTATCGGTAAATCATCGGAAAACACCAGGGATAAAGGAATGGTGTACAGCACATGGCAGGCCAAGCGCTTCAGCTGATCGCCCCGATCTACAAATAGGTATTCCGGCTGGAGGCGATCTCCCGGTTTTGGTGCATGGGCGACCCGATCTAAGTTATCCACAATCGCCACCAGCCCGGCCTTGCCCCCCGCCTTCAGCTTTTGGATGGCAGGCTCCAACAGTTCCTGATTGATGGCATCAATGATGCTCTTGGTGCGGGGCTCTAGGTATTGATGGAGCTGTCCCCGGAGCTCAGCGCTGTCTTTAGATTGGGCCGTGAGGGTGGCAAACCCCGCCGAGAGGCTCAGCTCCGAGATCTCGATCGGCATTTGCAGTGTGTCGCTAATGCTTTGAAAGAGCCGCTGAAAATAGCTGGGGCGCATCGTCAGCCCCACCGTTTCTAAACTGGTGGCGATCTGGCGGGCAATCACCATCAGAATGTCGGTAACCTCTACGTCAGACATTTCTAAATCGCGATCGGACTCGAAATAGACGACGTGGTAGCCCGCAGCTTCTAGGGTGGTTTTGAGGCGCAGCAGCTCGGTGGATTTGCCCGAGCCAATGTGGCCGGTCAGCAGTTGGGTGGTGGGCTCATCGGGGGAGAGGCGAATGATGGTGCGGGCCAGCTCTTCGACAATATCGCCCCCCCGCACCGTCGAGAAGTCGATGTAGTAGCGGGGATCTTGAATGGGCCGACTGGGGTTGGCAGCTCGGTAAAACGCAGCAATATCCAGAGCCATGGTGATCTGTCCTGACGGCACGCCTTTTATAGCATGGGCTTTTGATCTTAAGGTTCTCTTTACCCTTATTTTTTTCCCCACAGGGTTTTCCACTGTTTAGCCGATGTTTTCCACAGGGTGAGCACCGAATTTCAACCTACCCCCAAAAACCTGTGGAAATCCAGAATCCACAAGGTTAAGACAGATTGGTTAACCCTAATCTCAACTTGAGAAAGCGGTGACCCCATAGAACCCCTATTCCTTCGTTAGGGCCTGTGACCTGCTAGCCCAATTGATCGACTTTGGCAAGATTGAGTCTTCTGGACACCTAAGGCACAATGATGCGACCCGCACAGCCGCCACCCATTCATGACTTACGGATAAGCCCTGCAACCTTTGCAGGGCGGGCCAAGTCGGAATATTGGTGGGGCAGGTTTTGCATGGGTATTTGTCAGTCTTTGCCCTTTTTAAAGTAGGTATATCCATGGCACTCGCCTCTGAGCCCAGCGTCAGTCTCAACGTTGAAATTCCCGAAGCGCTTTATGAATCCCTTCAGGCTTATTTGGAAAGTCACGACTCATGGAGTTCCCACCGCCTATTTTGTGCCTCCCTGTCGCTATTTTTAATGCAGAACGGCACCCAAAATCGCCGCATCAACCGGCTCTATTTAGATGCGCTGTTTGACTACGCTGTCGCGTAATTTGGGCAGTAGCCCCCAGTCCTCTCAGCGGAGTCGTTGGCTTTGCCTCTTCGCAAAAGATAGGGGACTAGGGTATTAACCCCATAGCCGCCGTCGTTCTGGACCTTTGAGCAGCTTGTGGGTCTCTCTCAGCAAATCGGGTATGGGCAGTTGACTGGGGCAGCGAGGGAGACAGTCACCGCAGTCGGTGCAGCGATCGCCCCGACGCCCCGGAAACCAATGCCCCGCCCGCTCAAACATGCCGTAGCGGTATTGGCCAAACTCAGTCATGTCGTAGGCCACTGCCAGATTGCGCAGCCGCAGCACTTCTGGAATATTGATTTCTTCGGGGCAGGGCAAGCAGGCATAGCACTGGTGGCACTGGCTGTCTCCGAGGGCAACATCGGCTTGAGCCCCTAGGCGCTCCAGGGCAGCCTGCTCAGCAGCGGTTAAGGGACCGGTTTGATCGGCAACTTGTAAGGGGTACGCCAACTCGGCAGGGGTGGCTGGCCCCAGGCTCAAGGTCGTAATGGCCGGATCTCGCAACAGCCAACGGTAGCTGAGGTGTAAGGGCTCAAAGGGGTCGCAGAGCGATCGCAGCGTTTCTGAGGGTTGGTAAAGCTGGCCCCCTTTATCCCCAGGAGAAATAATAAAGACCCCCATATCCTCAGCTTGGGCTAACTCCACCGCTGGGCGGTGGCGCTGAAAAAATAGGTAGTAGTGCAGATTGACGAACTCGAAAAGCCCTGTGGCGATCGCCCCCTCAATCACCTCCAGAGACCCGTGGGTTGAGAAACCCACATGGCGGATTTGGCCTGCTTCCTGAGCCGCCTTCACCGCCGCCATACAGCCCTGGGGAGCGGTGACCCAACTCAGATGCTCAACGGTGTTGATGCCGTGGATGGCCAAGCAGTCGATGTGGTTGACCTGCAGTCGCCCTAGGGATTCTGTAATCTGCTGGGCCATGGTGGCCGCATCCGGGGTGGGGGAAATTTTAGTGGTGATGGTGAGCTGATCGCGCTGGGTAGAGGGCAGATTTTGTAGGGATTGCCCCAGCAGCGCTTCGCTCTGGCCATAGCCCCGAGCTGTCTCTACATGGTTGATGCCTTGGTCAATGGCGGCAGCTAGCGTGGCTTGAAAGGTCTCTGCAGAGGAGAGCGATCGCATCGTCCCCAAGGAGAAAACCGACAGGTTCAATTCGGTCTTGCCAAACCGACGGTATTGCATGGCCGCATAGCCTTAACCATCGTTGCCGATGATGCGGCCCCGTTGACTAAAATCAGCTGGACTCAGTTTAGAGACAAAATCTCGGAAAGCACGGGTTTCCTCTTCATCCGCATCGCGATCCACCGGAATTGACGCGTCAGCCACGACTTCCTCCATCACCCAAATGGAGGCGTTGGTGCGCAGGGCGATCGCGATCGCGTCACTGGGGCGGGCATCCAGCTCCCGACGTTTCTTGCCTTTAACCAGGGTCAACAAGGCAAAAAAGGTATTGTCCTTAAGAGCATGAATCACAATCCGCTCTAGGGTCATCCCCCAGTCCTCGAACAGATTCACAAATAAGTCGTGGGTGAGGGGGCGGGGTGCGTCTTGTCTCTCTAAAGCACCGATAATGGATTTAGCTTGATCCGGACCAATATAAATGGGAAGCGCCCGCCGATCAGCGGTATCCCGCAGCAGAACCACCGGATTGCGGGAAATTGCGTCGAGCGCAATACCGGCAACTTTCATCTCAATCATGGAGCTTGGCCTCTAGATTCTGCTGAACCGGATGGAACGACTAGGCGTTATGGACGCAATACTGAAATTTTATTTCCCTGGGAGGGCAGTAGACGGGTAACTTTAATACATTTTTTCTGAGCGTTTTAAACAGATAGGGTTTTTGGCCCGCCTGAGTGGGCATAGTACCCTGCAAAACCTGATACCGTTGGCCCAAGCGAACCGCCCTTTCCATCAATTTGACTCTACCGTGCTCCCTTTCATCATGCCCTGAATCTTAAGTCGCAGCCGTAAGGATTTGATTAATTGTGTTTACTGGTCTAGTGCAAACCCTGGGACAGCTGACCCAGCTCGATCCAACCCGTCTCAGCATCCGATGGGAGGGGCAGACACCACCTGATGCCCTCCAGGATGCGGCGCTGGGGGACAGCATCGCCGTGGATGGTGTTTGCCTGACGGTGGAGCGGCTCACCCCTGGCGGGTTTATCGTCACTGCCTCCCCAGAAACCCTGGATCGCTCTACCCTGGGCGCATTACCCGAGAGCGCCTGGGTAAATTTAGAAGCCTCTCTCAGAGTGGGGAGCAAGGTGGGCGGCCATTTTGTCACTGGCCATGTGGATGGCATCGGTTATTTAGAGCGGGCGATCGCCACAGCCACCTCCTGGGAACTCAAATTCGCCGTTCCCGAGCCGCGCTTGGCCCGTTATGTGGTCTCAAAAGGCAGCATCGCCGTGAATGGCATCAGCCTCACCGTTGCGGACTGTAGCCCCAGTGGCGATTGGTTCACGGTGGCGGTAATTCCCGTGACCTACGGCGAAACTAACCTGCAGTATCTGCAGAACGGCCAGGGGGTGAATCTAGAAGGCGACCTGCTGGGTAAATATGTGGAAAAATTCTTGACCCCCATTGAGAACCAAGCCTCCCTTTCCCCCGAGACCATCTCCCTAGAATTTCTGAGTGAACACGGCTACCTGTAAGGGTTCGTAAATTTATAGCGTCTGCATGGAGCAGTGGACGGGTGGATGGGTGGATGGGTGGAAAGACCTCAGCGTTTAGGATGAGGAGTGGTTCATTCATCCTGTCACCCCTATGAGTCTCAAAGATCGGATTTCAGACGACATCAAAACGGCCATGAAGGCCAAGGATAAAGTTCGCTTAGAAACGGTACGCAGCATCAAAAAGGTCATTCTTGAAAAGGAAAGCACCGTTAGAGCTTCAGGGCAAGAAGGGCTGACCGAGACCCAAGAGCTAGAAATCTTGAGCCAATTGGCCAAGCAGCGCAAAGATTCTGTGACCCAATATCGAAAAGCGGGACGAGAAGATCTCGCCGCAAACGAAGCCGCAGAACTGGACATCATTCAAGAATATCTGCCTGCACAACTCTCTGAAGCCGAGATTGTCGCTGCAATCGATAACTGGATTGTAAAAACCGGAGCCTCTACCCCTAAGGACATGGGCAAGGTGATGGGGCCGGTGATGAAAGAGTTAAAAGGCCGCGCCGACGGTGGCCAGGTGCAAGCTCTGGTAAAAGCCAAACTTGCCGGTTAGAAGGCGCTAGGAATTTTGGGCTGGGGTGGTCCAGCTCTTGAGCAGACCATCTAAGGTCTGGGGCAAAGATTGGTTCAGGTTGGGATGAGGCAAATAGGCGGTGATCATCAAGACGCCAACAAAAAGGACGACCAGTCGCCAGGGACGTAGTTCAAGCGTATGCATGGATCCAGTTCCTTCAAGGTAAGTGCCTGAGTTGTTCAAGGATGAGCTGTCCAGGCTAGAGATATCTACAGCGCAACTTTTGCTCATCCCAGAGTGTGACGAAAAATTCAAACAATTTTGCCTAACTGGACAGCTATGAGTTCGCTTTGCTGACCTTGATGCCATCAACGATGTACACCCGTTGGCCTCGTAGCCGCAAACAGTGGGGATGGCATTGCAGCCACTAGCTCCAATGAACACACAGCTCGTCAACACTCAAGGCTGTTGCATGCAGCCAGGCTTGGGCATAGTCGCGTTCACTCAAGTCATTGCCTGAAAGTCAGTGCCCAAGCCGTGCGAAATCGGTTAATCGCTGAGAAAGGCCATAGCGATGATGGGCTGCCTTGTCGCCAAACCATTGGCGATGTGTGGAATCGCCTGGGCTATCGTCTTCGTAAACGCTCAAAAGCAGGCCACTGAAGAAGCTGCCGACTATGTTGTGACGGCGAATGCAGCGGCTGATAGTGACCCTGAGGTGTTGCACTCTCGATTGATGATTGAAGGTCGGCAATCTTTCCTGTGGTGGCCAGGACCGGCGACAGAACGCGCCGAAAGCAGACAAGCATGATACCGAGTGGCGGTCTGTTCTGGTGACCTTTGGTATTCTCAACCTCCAAGGGGATAGCCTGAACCTGAATAACCTTTTGAAATCGTTGCCTTATGTCCATTGCGATTCGCGCGGCGATCGAGTCAGATCTGCCCGCAATTTTGACCATCTACAATCACGCCATCATCAACACCACAGCCGTCTACGACTACGAGCCCCATACCCTGGCGATGCGGAAAGCCTGGTATGCAGCCAAGGTCGCAGATCGATTACCGGTGCTGGTTGCGACCCTAAACGGGCAGGTCGTTGGATTTGCTGCGTTGAGCTGGTTTCGAGCGTGGGCGGCCTATCGCTACACGGTGGAAAATTCGCTCTATGTGGCCCCTGATCAACAAGGGCAGGGCATTGGCAGGCAGTTGCTTAGCGCATCGATTGAGGCGGCCCGCGATCGCGGTTTCCACACTATTGTTTCGGGCATTGATGCCGAGAATGCCGTCAGCCTATACCTACATCGTCAGTTTGGGTTTGAATCGGTCGGGCAGATGCGGCAGGTGGGCTATAAGTTCGATCGCTGGCTCGACCTCACCTTTATGCAGTTGCTACTCATAGGCAACCCTACGCAGCAAACAACTGCTTCAGGTCTTTGAATGCTTTAAATTCAAGGGCATTGCCCGAAGGATCCCTAAAAAACATCGTCGCTTGCTCCCCAGCTTTTCCCTTAAACCGAATAGACGGCTCAATCACAAATTCAATTCCCTGTTCCTTAAGCTGCGTTGCCAGCGCTTCCCAATCCTCCATCTCTAAGACCACCCCATAATGGGGCACCGGCACACCCTGGCCATCAACCGGATTGTAGTGCGACTCAACTTTACCCTCTCTGCCGATATTCGGATTGAGATGACAAACCAACTGATGGCCGTATAGATTAAAGTCCACCCAGTGCTTAGCACTGCGGCCCTCTTCACAACCCAGTATTTCTGCATAAAACCGCCGACTCTCTGAGATGTCCCGCACCGGGATAGCGATATGAAATGGCGTCAGCTTCATAGTCAATTTCTTCTAGCCCCCTCTGGGCCTCTAGCTCCCTTGCTCTCCAGAACAGTACCGAAACTTAGGCATCAGGCATTAGGAGCTGTTATCAATTAAAACTAAAACCCTTGTGGTGCAACGGCTTCAGACCCTAAAAATATTATAGAGGCGGGCGCGGTTAATTTGCCCAGCAGGACTTTTACCCTTAATTGATGACGCGCCCTAGGGTGATTTGCGTCGGGACTTGAGTACTGGCATCCAACCCCAAGGGATGTTCAAAAACCTGAATCTCCCCATGAAAGTCTTCGGGTATCACGAATTTGATTTCAGTGGTTTGTTGAACGCACCCCCCTAAAAAAATCCATAAGATAGCGATCGCAATGCCTCTGAAAACGTGTCTCATCATTGACAACCTTTCATACCCTCGTGAGTCGCCGCGAAAAGCCTAAAGCCATTTTCATGCAAGCCTTTCATTCATTAACACAATGCATCCTTACCCCTTTAGATCTCGCAACTGAACCTCTGATTGTAGGGATTGCACATCGGGAGAAGATTTGTGACTTAACCCGGCCAGTAAATTGAAGCTGAAATACACGATTAGCAGGCTGGCGATCGCGATCAGGCCCGTGCGACTAAACAAATAAAGCTTACGAACAATATTCGAAGCCTGCTTGGCCGCAATGTAATGCCCCTGCTGGTAGAGCGATTTCACCTGGGACGCGTAGACTAGGGCCAGCACACCAAAGGGTGGAAACAACAGCACCGTAGTGATGATGGCAGAGCGCCAGTGACTGGGGGGGCAGGGCAACCCACCATAGAGGGTGTACTGCTGGTTCCATTCTGGTTGAGTTTGATCACCCACATAACCAATCAGCCGGAACCGCCGCACGTTATCCAGTTCTAGGGGAAGCAGGCTCTGGCTGATGTGATTGGGTAGCTTGAAATAGTTGATCGGCACCCCCTGCTCTCGGGTCAAGATAATGGTGAGTTGGGAATCGGTACGTTTGGCCTGTACGGCCATGCCAGGGGGAAGTTCGGCCTGTATGGTCGCTGCCAACCGATCTTGATGATGGGTCTGTATAACGGTGAGCAATTTTGCCTTGGCCGCATCTAAAGATAGATCGTTGGCGATCGCCAATTGCCAATCGTTCAGCGCCCCTTCGTGATCGCCCAGGCTTTCCCGTACATTGCCCCGGTGGTAGTAGGCTTCGGCCAGGTTGGGACTGGCGTCAATGGCGGCTGTCAGAGCGTTTAGGGCCGCGTCGGTTTCCCCCTGCTGGGCGTAATGCAGCCCCAAGTTGTAATGGGCGATGGCATATTGAGGACGATACTGCAGGGCCGTCTGCCAGTCAGAAATTGCTCCTGCGGTATCTCCTAGCTCATAGCGCACCAGGCCCCGGTTGCCATAGGCAATGACATGCTCAGGGTTGCGGGCGATCGCGTGGTTATAGTCAGAGATCGCCGCTTCTCGGTGTTTGCATTGCCATTGGGCCAGACCCCGCTGAGCATAGCATTCAGCAGGATCGGGGTGATGGGATAAGGCTCGGGTAAAACAAGCGATTGCAGCAGTAAGGCTGCCCTTACGGGTGAGCACAAGACCTTTGCGATGGGCCAGTTTGGCACGCTGGCGGCGCAGCCAGGAACGGAAAGCAGTAGACGTCACGAATAGGGAAAAAGTGATGGCAGGGCATCCAGTCTAGCCTGGTGAGAAGGGAGCTGCCATGGGCATTTCAACACAGTTTTTAAATCAAAGAGTCTGTCCCAACGGGAATCTCAATCATAAAGGTCGTACCGATTCCGGGTGTAGAAGCACAGCTGAGGCGACCTTGATGGCGATCGCAGATTTGGTAGCTAATCGATAACCCTAAGCCTGTGCCCTGACCCACGGGTTTAGTGGTGTAAAACGGCGTGAATAAATTCTCTCGCACCGACTCCTCCATGCCCGAACCATTATCTGCAATGGTGATTTGTACCCAGCCCGGAGTGGGTACGACCGTTTGAATGTGAATGATGGGAACGTTGGCTTTAGCACCTGGTAGCGTAGTGACTTGTTGCGTATCAAAGCGAGCGTCCAGGGCATCTATAGCATTACTCAATATATTCATAAACACCTGGTTCAACTGCCCCGCATAACATTCAACTAGCGGCAAGGTGCCGTACTGCTTAATGACTTGAATTGCCGGACGTTTCGGCGTGGATTGAAACCGTCCCTGCAGCAACATCAAAGTGCTGTCCAAGCCTTCATGGAGGCTAACCCGCTTCACCGTGGCCTCATCCAAGCGGGAAAAGCTGCGCAGAGACGTGATAATCTCTCGAATCCGCTCAGAGCCCGTGTGCATAGAAGCCAAAAGTTGGGGCAAATCAGTGGCTAAATATTCAAGCTCAATGGATTTAGAAAGTTGCTGAATTTCAGGGGTCGGCTGATACGTGGCCTGATAGAGCTTAACTAAGTCCAACAGCCCTTCCATATAGTCTTGGGCATGAATGACGTTGCCGTAGATAAAGTTGGTGGGATTGTTGATTTCATGGGCAATCCCCGCCACGAGTTGTCCTAGAGAAGACATTTTCTCTTGCTGAATCAGTTGCAGTTGGGTGGCTTGTAAGTCCTTGAGGGTCTGTTCTAGAGCCGCATTTGCTTGCGACAAGTCCTCGGTGCGTTGCTGCACCTGGGCTTCAACATCTTTTAAAACCCGCTGGAGCTTGGCGTTGGCTTCGAGTAGCTCTTTGGAACTCAGCTCTAAAGACCGCTCTAACATGGCCTGATCGAGATCAAATCGATGATAAGCCTCGTTGACCGCTGCCAAAAACTGAACAAAATCCTCGGGCAAATCAGATAAGTCCGCAACCTTTTTGTAGAGATGGCGTTTTAGCTGGCGCTGCAGCAGGCTGTGCCAAGGGCGATTAGCTCGATTTTGGTATGCATAAGACATTCCCTTGCCTGTAAATTGCGATCAACTGGAGAAGACCTAGATGACCTGCTTTTAACCGCTGCTCTAACGGGTTTTAGGCCAGAGGTAGAACGAAGTAGAACGTTGAAGCTTGATGGAAGGCCGCTCAAGACCGCTTCTGGCTCCCTCTGCCGCACTGCTGCCAACAGTATTGAACCTAATTGAACCTATCCTCAGATTGCCCCCTAGGATTCAGCAAATGTGGTTATCGTCACAGTTTGATTATGCAAGCTTCGGGGCATGGCCATAATCTTCTGTCGGGAGGGTTCGTATGGCCTCAGCGCTGGCTGGTCTCTCCCTTATATCGCAGGTACTCAGATAGGGCTGCAATCATGCCAGAGGAGAGAATTAACAGCACGCTCAGGGCATTCATATCGGGCTTAACCCCCGTTCGGATGCGGCTAAAAATCTCGATCGGCAGGGGGTTGGCTCCGCCCCCTGCCGTGAAGCTAGAGATGAGTAAATCATCAATGCTCAACACAAAGGCCAGCAGACAGCCTGAGACAATTGCGGGCATGAGTTCGGGCAAAAGCACTTTAACTAGGGCCTGCACTGGGTTAGCCCCCAGATCTAGGGCGGCTTCTTCGAGGTTCGGGTCGAGGCCATTTAAGCGGCTGGACACCACCACAGCGATGTAGGCCAGGCAAAACACCATATGGGCGGCGATGATGGTCCAAATGCTGAGGGGAATCGCCATGGACGCCAGGAATACAAGGGTGGCGACTGCGATCGCAATATCAGGAATGATCAGGGGCAGATACGAAACCCCCTGGTAAAGCGACTTGCCGGGGAAACTGTACTTGGCTAAACCCAGAGCCATGAGCGTACCCACCACCGCTGAAATGCCCACCGCCACAATCGCGACAAACAGCGTGTCTTGTAGTGCCCCCAATAGCCGCGCATCTTGCATCAGCGCCTCATACCAGCGCAGGCTAAACCCCTGCCATACGGAGGTGTAACGGTTGGAGTCGTTAAAGCTGTACACCCCCAACACCACAATCGGGATATACATGAACCCATACATCACCACCGTCAAAGCCCCTTGCCAAGTGAAGGGGAGCCGCAGTCGTTTTGGCGGGGTTAGGCCCATGGGATGTCCTTAGGTTTCAGCAACGGAATCGCGATCGCCATATTTCAGCAGCAGCGCAATGGCGATACTGACCGCCAAAATCAACACCATGCTCAGGGCAGAGCCCAATCCCCAATTGCGGGTAATCCCCAGAAACTGGTTATAGATCAGTCGGGAAATGGTCATGCTAGAGGCCCCGCCCAGCAGGGTCGGCACCACAAAGTCCCCCATGCTGGTGATAAACACCAATAGGCAACCGGCCGCAATTCCCGGTAGGGTTTGGGGCACCGTCACCTTCAGAAAAGTTTGGCTGGGTTTAGCCCCGAGGTCCGCAGCGGCTTCAAGCAAAGATTGGTCTAACTTCTCTAAAGAGGCATAGAGAATCAGCACCATGTAGGGCAAAAAGTTGTAGGTTAGCCCGATCAAAACCGCTGTGGAGGTATAGAGCCAGTTTTGATTGGGCAGGGTCACCCCCACGGCATCCCCAATCCAGTTGATGAAGCTGTTTATCAAGCCAGAGGGTCGGAGCAGGCTAATCCAGGCATAGGACCGCAATAATGAAGAGGTCCAGAGGGGTAAGACAAAGGCGACTACCAAAAGATTTCGCCAGCGCTTCGGGGCCATCAGCGCCAGCCAGTAAGCGGCCGGAAACCCCAGCAAAAGGCAGGATACGGTGGTGGCGATCGCGTAATAGAGCGATCGCCCAATCACCTGCAGGTACACAAAAATAAAGTTGGCGTCCCAGGGGTTAAACACCTGGGAGTAGTTGCCTAGACCGTAACCGGCGGTGGGCTCCCCTGGGCGTAGCCCCGGCACCAAGCTGATATCTAAAATCAGCAGGGTGGGAATCACCAGAAACAGCGCTAGCCAGAGCCCCGACGGCCCCAACAGGGCCAAGGGGCCGAGCCCAGATCGCAGCCGTCCCACCCAACTATGGGACTTCGGGGCTTGGGTCTCTGGCTCAGTGGCAGTCATAGGGCATCTCGGGAGCATTCTCTGGGAAGAAAATACCCCATCGCCTGCGGCACCTCCCTTTGCCAAGGGGAGGTTGGGAGGGGTCGATCTTCCAGGTCGGGTGCAAACAATTTCAGGACGTCCCTAGGCACTAGTGACCTGGGTCCAGTATTCGTCAAAGAGATCGCTGGTCTCTTTATCCAGTGGCGCAATGCCTTCGCAGATCGCCAATATATCTTCAGGGGGGAAGAGGTCTTCGTTCTCCGTCAGCTCAGTGGAGAGCATGTCTAAGGCCGGAGCATTGGGGGTCGCGAAGTAGAGGCTCTCTACAGCAGAGGTGGCAACCTCGGGCTCCAGCATGAAATTAATCCACTCATAGGCGGCATCCACGTTAGGAGCCGAAGTGGGAATCACAATGGTGTCAGTCCAGACCGAGGAGCCGCTGGCGGGGACAAAGTATTCCAGACGGTCATCTTCTAGGGTGGCGACGATCGCGTCCACGGAATAAGCCATCACGATAGATAGGTCACCCCCGAACAGGGCATCTTCATAGCCAAAGGACATAAAAGACGCCAAAGAAGGCTTGATTTCGATTAAGCGCTCGTAGGCTTCCTCAATCTCAGCCGGATCGGTGGAGTTGTAGGAATAGCCCAGGGACTTCAGCACCGCCCCCATGGTTTCCCGCACGTCATCCAGCAGGGTCATCTGCCGGGCCAGCGCACTTTGGTTATCCCAGAGGTAGTCCCAATCTTCGGGCGTACCCGAAACCGCTTCCTTGTTGTAGAGCAGCCCGGTTGTGCCCCAGCTAAAGGGAACGCTGTGGACGTTTTTAGCGTCGTAAACGGGGTCTTGCCACTTGTCGAGGATATTCTCCATGCCGACCAGGCGGGCTGAATCAAGCTCATTCAGCATCCCTAGCTCGATCATCTGCTGCACCATGTAGTCGGAGGGGTAGATCAAGCTGTAGGCATCGCCCCCGCCTGCCTGCATCTTGGCCAGCATCGTCTCATTAGAGTCATAGATATCAATCACGACATCTATGCCGGTTTTCTCCGTAAACTGGGCCGCCAAATCATCGTTGGTGTAGTCGGCCCAGGTATAGATATGCAGGGTTTTATCGTCTCCCCCGCCAGAGGACGCTGTATCGGTGGCCCCATCCTCCTGGACATCGCTAATGCCTTGCCGACAGTTGGACAGGGTAATCCCCGCCACCGCCGCAGCCGTGCCTTGCAAAAACCGACGACGGGTGGGGGTAAATCGACGAGACGGTCTGGAAAAAATGGGCTTACGGGGCACGGCAGGTTTCCTCACTAGATAGCTAGAGATTTAAAATTGAGTCTGTCTAACAGGTAGGCATCAACAGCCCGCAACAATCGAATTTAGAACGAAAGGTATCAGCCTAAGCCAAGTGCGTCAACCGAATTCGGTCTCAATCAGCCAAAGCCATACAGTCTGTAGGCAACCAATGCACGTAAACTCGGGTCTCAACCTCAAGTGGGTTGCCGACACGATTAGGCTGCATCACGGTTAAACAGTCCCCATTATCAAGCTGCACCTGACAATGTAAATGGGTCCCCATATACATTTTGTGCTTTACGAAGCCGGAATAGCAGTTTCCTAACTCCGAAGGGGATGCCGTACTGAGGTGAATCTTTTCGGGACGGATGCTGACCACCACCTGCTTAAGAGTCTGCGGATCGGCAGCGCGTTGAACTAGTACCGTCAGGCCAGTCTGGGTTTTGACCCGCATCACGCGACAATCGAGGTAGTCGACCTGGCCCTGGAGCAAATTGGTATCGCCGATAAAGTCAGCCACAAAGGGGTTTTTAGGAAACTCATAGATGTCGCTAGGGCTCCCCACCTGGGCAATTTTGCCTGATTGCATCACCGCAATGCGATCGGACAAAGACAGGGCTTCTTCTTGGTCGTGGGTAACCATGACGAAGGTGATGCCCAATTTTTGGTGGAGATTTGAAAGCTCTACCTGCATTTCTTTACGCAGCTTCAGGTCGAGGGCACCCAAGGGTTCATCCAGCAACATCACGGCAGGGCGATTCACCAGGGCTCGGGCCAGCGCCACCCGCTGCCTTTGTCCCCCTGAGAGCTGTTTGGGGTAGCGGCGGGCAAAGGCCTCCATTTTGACCAGCTTCAGGGCCTCGGCCACCCGCCGCTTCATCTGGGGCTTGGCGAGTCCCTTGATGCGCAGCCCAAAGGCAATGTTGTCCCACACTGTCAGGTGATTAAACAGGGCATAGCTTTGAAAAACCGTATTCACCGATCGCTGGTAGGGCGGCACCCATTCCATATGTCGTCCCTGGATCAACACCGCCCCTTGGGTGGGCTGCTCAAATCCGGCAATCAATCGCAGCGTGGTGGTTTTACCGCAGCCAGACGGCCCTAAAATGCTAAAAAATTCCCCTTGTTGCACCTGCAGATCAATGGCATCAACCGCAGGTTCGCCCTCAAACAGTTTAGACACCTGACGCAGCTCGACATCAAGGGTTCGGGTCGGCGTAACGTTAACCGGCGAGACCGTCTGAGTCATGGTGGTGAAATTCTCTAAACGGCAGTGAACCCATCGGGGGCTTTCGTATAGGTCTAGAATTCTTGCTGTGCAGCTGTATCTATCAAAAAACCAAAACCCTTGGGAAAAAAGTATACGGCTTAACCCTGAATTAGCTCATTGCCTATGGACCTAAGATCTCGGATCTCCATATTGGCTCTGGGTGAGCGATCCGGCTCCAACGGCGGCTAAACTGGTATCACTTTATTAAGCGTTGTTTTCCTAGGGACGATGACCCTAACTTTACCCCCTACAACCTCGTTTCGCCGCGACAGCAAGCGCACCGTTGGTAAGCAGTTCCAATCGGTAATCTTGATGCTGATCATCTCGGGGCTGATGTTTGGGGGCATTGGTACCCGGCTCGCCCAACTGCAGTTGGTGAATGGCGATCGCAACCGCCAACTCGCCGAAAACAATCGCATCCGACTGGTGCCCAAGCGTCCGGCTCGGGGTGCCATCCTGGATCGCAACGGCAAAGTCTTGGCCGGGAGTCGGCTCTCCCACTCTGTTTCGATCTGGCCGATCGCCCTGCCCAAATCTGAATGGCCCAAGGTGGTGAACCGCCTGGCTCAGATTCTAGATGTTCCTCCAGACAGCATTCAGCAACGCTTAGACCAGGCCGGTTACGAATCGATTGAATCCATCACCGTGGCCCGCGGGGTGAGCCCGACCCAAGCCACTGCCCTGGCAGAATACAGTTCAGAACTGCCAGGAGTCCGCCTCGAAGGGGAAGCGGTGCGCAACTATCCCAATGGCGATCTGGCCGCCCATGTGTTGGGATATACCGGCGAGATTACCGACGAAGAACTGGAAGAAAAAGCCGAAGAGAACTACCGCCTCGGCGATATCGTGGGCCAAATGGGGGCCGAAGCCGCCTTTGAAAGCCAGTTGCGCGGCCAATGGGGTGGTCAGCAGGTGGAGGTAGACAGTGCCGGTCGCGTGCTGCGGATTTTGGGCAATAAGCCCGCCGTATCGGGCAACGACATCCGCCTCACCATTGACCTAGAGCTGCAAAAGGCAGCAGAGAACGCCCTAGGCGATTTACGGGGGGCCGTAGTCGCCATCGATCCCCGCGATGGGGCTGTCCTGGCCATGGTCAGCCGCCCTGCCTTTGACCCCAATATCTTTACGGGCAACGTCAGTGATGCCCAATGGACCGAGCTGCAGGGCAAAGAGTTTCCCTTTGTGAACCGAGCGCTGCAAGGCTTTGCCCCGGCCAGCACCTTCAAAATTGTGACGACGACGGCAGGCATTGAAACGGGCAAATTTTCCCACGATGCCATCTTGCAAACCTATCCCAACATCAATGCCGGCGGCATCCTGTTTTGGGACTGGAACAACGCCGGTTTTGGCCCCCTCGGGTTCCGAGGTGCCATGGCCATGAGTAGCGACACCTTTTTCTATCAAGTGGGGATGCGTATCGGGGGAGAAGCCCTAATTCAATGGACCCGCCGCTATGGGTTTGGCTCTAAAACCGGTATCGAGATTGGGGCTGAGGAGAGCCCAGGGCTGGTGCCCGATGACGCTTGGAAGCAAGAAAACATTGGCTACGGCTGGTTCCAAGGAGACACCATCAATATGTCCATCGGCCAAGGCTTTTTGCAGGCGACGCCATTACAAGTGGCGGTGATGTTTGCCGTCCCGGCCAATGGGGGCTACAAGGTCAGACCGCACTTGCTGCGCACCGGGGATCCGGCGGATTGGCGGGAGTCCATGGGACTGGACCCCAAGACCATTACGGTCCTAGACGAAGGACTGCGGCAGGTAATCACGGCAGGGACGGCGCGCGCCATGCAGTCCGATAGCTATCCGACCATTGCCGGTAAAACCGGGACCGCCGAAGCCCCACCTCGGGAGAACCACGCTTGGTTTGGTGCTTATTTGCCCTACGACAATCCTGAAATTGTGGTCGTCGCCTTTGCCGAACATTCCGGCGGTGGGGGTGGCTCTGTAGCCGCCCCTGTTGTGAAAAAAGTTCTGGAAGCCTATTACGCGCAGAACAGTGGATCGGAGTCAAATCAGTGACCCGGCGTTTTGATAGGACGGCTCACCCTAACGGGGGTCAGTTTCGTCTATCCTGAGAGAGGGGCTTAATGGAACTTAACCAAAGGATTTAGAGTTTTTCCCATGGAGTGCGTTATCAATCGTCGAGCCCAGTTCTCGGCCAGTCATCGCTACTGGCTACCCGAGTTAAGTGCGGCAGAGAATCAAGCGCAATTTGGGCGCTGCGCTCAGGCTCCAGGTCATGGTCATAACTATGTACTGTACGTGTCAATGGTGGGTGAGCTAGACCCCTATGGCATGGTCCTGAATCTGTCTGATGTAAAGCAGGTGATTAAGCGAGAGGTCACCCAGCCGCTGGATTTTTCTTATCTCAATGAGGTGTGGCCTGAGTTTCAGGAGACCCTGCCCACAACGGAACACATCGCTCAGACCCTTTGGAAGCGTTTAGCCCCACATCTCCCCTTAGTGAGCATTCAACTATTTGAGCATCCAGAGCTTTGGGCCGAATACAGAGGAAACGGTATGGAAGCGTATTTAACAATCAGCACCCACTTTAGTGCCGCCCACCGACTGGCGTCGCCTGCCTTGAGTTACGAGGAAAATGTCGAAATCTACGGCAAATGTGCTCGCCCCCATGGTCATGGCCATAACTACCATTTGGAGGTAACCGTTAAGGGGGAAGTTGATCGCCGCACGGGCATGATCGCTGATCTGGGTGACGTGCAAAAAGCCATTGATGATTGGGTCGTAGAGCCCTTTGACCACACCTTTTTAAACAAGGACATTCCTTACTTTGCTGAGGTGGTGCCGACGGCAGAGAATATTGCCGTTCACATTCGGGATTTACTGCGGGACCCCATCGCCCGAACCGGAGCCAGTCTCCACAAGGTCAAGCTGATCGAGAGCCCCAATAACTCAGCAGAAGTGTACTGCAGCCCCCTAATGGCGTCGGAAACGCTTCAGGCAGAACCGCAATTGGCAACGGTTTAACCAGGGTCCAGCACCTGTCGATTCGGTTGCAGCGGCATGGACATCTTGATCGTTGAGGATGAGGCCGATATCGCCGCCCTGATTCAGCTTTATCTCGAAAAAGAGGGCTTTAACTGCCACGTGTGTGGCGATGGGGCTGAAGCTTTAACTCAGGCCCAGAGCGTACAGCCCGACGTGATTGTACTTGACTTGATGTTGCCGGGGCTTGATGGCTTGGAGGTCTGTGCCCGCATCCGTCAGGGCGTTGGCCCCAAAGACCCCTATATCCTGATGGTGACCGCCCGAGGCGAAGAGGTGGATCGCATCATTGGCCTCTCTACTGGGGCAGATGATTATCTGGTCAAACCGTTTAGTCCCCGTGAACTGGTGGCGCGGGTCAGGGCGCTCCTGCGTCGCAGCCTGCGCCAGGGGGGGCAGTCCCCTCAACATCAAAGTCGTCACTTCAGGTTGGATTTGGCCGAGCGGACGGCCCAGCGACTCAACCCCCCAGAACCTCTGAATCTAACTACGCTAGAGTTTGACTTGTTGGCTACTTTTGTCAGTGCCCCGGGTCGGGTCTGGACGCGATCGCAGCTGATTGACAAACTCTGGGACGGCGACTTTTACGGAGATGAGCGGATTGTGGATGCCCATATTGCCCGACTGCGTAAAAAGGTGGAGCCTGAACCAGCCCAGCCGCAATTTATTAAGACCGTGATTGGCGTGGGCTATAAGTTTGAAGACCCAGAACCGGCCACGCCCTAGCTAAATGCGTCAACCCAGCCTGCGGAGCCGTTTGTTTTGGTCTTATTTGATGGTGCTAATGGTGGGCATCATCACCTTAGCTACAGTCGGCTGGCTCTATTCCCCCCGGCTGTTTGTGGTTTACCTGCAACGGATTCAGGGTCGTAACTTTAGCGTTGGCCAAATACGAACCGAGCTTGTACAGGGCTTTCAATTTGCCTGGGGACGGGGCATGGTTTGGGCTGGGTTGTTGGGGGGGCTTGCCGCTAGCGGCACCAGCTATTGGTTGGCTCGTCGCATCGTTCGCCCCCTCGAAGAAATCGAAACCATCACCCGGCAGTTTGCGGCAGGGGAGCTAGAGCAGCGTCTACCTAACTACGACATCCCAGAGTTAACCCAGTTGGCCCAGAGTGTGAACCACATGGCGGCGGATCTGGCGGGGGTTGAGCAACGGCGGCGGGAACTGGTGGGGGATTTATCCCACGAGTTACGCACCCCCTTAACGATTGTGCGGGGCTATTTGGAGGGTCTAGCCGACGGAACGGTTACGGCTGAACCCGCCGTGTACGAGCGGTTAGCCCGAGAAACCCAGCGGCTGCAGCGGTTGGTGAATGACCTACAGGAGCTATCTCAACTCGAGTCGGGGTATTTACCCATTCATCGGCAACCGCTGGCCATTGGCCCCCTATTGACCTCGGTGGTGGCCCGCTTTAAAGACCAGCAGCCCTCTGATGCCCCGGTGCAGTTGGTCTTGGACTGTGCCCCTGATTTGCCCCAAGTGATGGTCGATCCGGAGCGGCTAGAGCAAATCTTGGTGAATCTACTGACCAATGCCCTGTGCCATACCCAAGTTGGGCAAGTGACGGTCAGGGCTTGTATGCAGTCCCCTTTTCTTTGGATATCGGTTGCAGACACGGGCGAGGGCATTGCGGCAGAAGATCTACCCCACGTGTTCGATCGCTTCTGGCGAGCCGATCCTGCCCGCGATCGCCGTTCGGGCGGCACCGGTATTGGTCTGACCATCTGCTACCGTCTGGTTACGCTCCATGGGGGCCAAATAACGGTTGAAAGCACACTCGGCGGCGGTAGCACCTTTCGGTTTGGGTTGCCGATTAATACCGAGTCGCGCTCCTAGGGAGACCGTGTACAGTTGTTGTAGCTTCGGTGTTCCTCCTGCGACCATGCAAGACTCCCTCCAGCATTCTGCTCCCTTGACATGCCCTTTAAATCGCTTGAGTCGTCAACCGGCCCGACGACAGGCGGTGCATGATCCAGGGGATGTCTTTCGCGATCGCTACCGCATTAGCCGTGTTCTCGCCTCCGGCGGGTTTGGCATTACCTACTTGGCCCGCGATCAGCATCTGCCGGGTCAGTCCTTGTGCGTGGTTAAGCAGCTGTGCCCCAAGGTGCAAAACCCCATGGCTCTAGAGCGGGCAAAGCGGCGCTTTCGCCAAGAGGCCAAGGTTTTAGCCAAGGTGGGCAGCCATTCTCAAATTCCTAGACTGCTCGATTATTTCACCATTAACCAAGATTTTTACCTGGTGCAGGAATACATCCAGGGGGATGTGCTCACTAAGGAGCTGCGCCGCCATGGGGTGCAAAGTGAGCTGCAAGTGAAGCGCTTTTTAAAAGATTTGCTGCCGGTGATCAAGTTTATCCACCGCCGCCGCATCATTCACCGTGACATCAAGCCCCCCAATATCATCCGCTGTAAGCAGGATGGTCGCCTGGTACTGATTGACTTTGGGGCCGTTCGCGAATGTTTGGTAGACGTGGGCCATAGCGGCACGTATCAGGCCCCCCTCACCAGTTTGTCGGCACCCCTGGGTTTGCCCCCCCAGAGCAGCAAGCGCTGCGCCCCACCTTTGCCAGCGATATTTACGCCCTGGGCATTACGTGTCTGTTTTTGTTGACGGGCAAAACCCCCATAGAGTTTGATGCAGAGCCGGCCAGTGGCAGGGTGCTGTGGCAAGACTTCGTGTCGGTCACGCCTAAGTTTGCGACGCTAATCAACAAGATGATTGAGCCCGATCGCCGCGAACGCTACCAGAGTGCCGATGAGATTTTACGGATTCTTGATTTAGAGCCCTATCAAGATAGCTTGGCTGAGGGGCTCAGCCATAAGCCACTGGGTGCTGTTCGTCCTGCCGGGGATACGGTGATTCCCATGCAGGGCTATCTCAGCCCGGTGCAGCGGCAGGCGTCGGGGATTCGACAACTGAGATCGCGCCAGCAGCGGCGGTCCGATGGCCGCACCAAACGCTATCGCTCCGTGATGATGACCAGTACCTCTTTAAATCTGTAGTAGCGGTTCGGCATGAGTTGATTCAACGGTAGCGATCGCGGCGTTGAATCGTAAATGAAGCGAAGGGTGGTGGCGTAACCTGGGGCGCATTCCCATAGGGGTTTAACGTGAGTCGCTGGAGGCGTTTGCCCACCGTGGCGTTCAGTTGCGCGCCCACCAAAAGTAAAAAGGCCCCTAAATAAAGCCATAAGAGCACAAGTAAGCCACCAATCATCAGGCTATAGCCCTGGGTCGTAAATGCTAACCGTTGATACATC
>ERZ1740060.442-NODE-442-length-23628-cov-23.527807_pt1 | contig 23628 bp, 30 predicted proteins | sample MGYA00581743_ERZ1740060 | MGnify/ENA primary metagenome ERZ1740060 (study PRJEB43018, sample SAMN04849235) | marine metagenome | isolation source: floating plastic debris | place: Pacific Ocean | collected 2008-08-27 | study: EMG produced TPA metagenomics...
AGTCGTTGACCAAGCCTTCATTGACTGACCAGATCTATCCGCGGATTGCTATATCGCAAAAAGCTATGCTAATTCTCTGAAACTGGACTACAGATCTGCCTTTCGACTCCGCTCAAGGAACGTCGGCTGAGCAGAGTCGTAAGCCCTACGGGTAGACTAGAACAACACGCAGTGTCTCCGACTGGGCGAAAGCCGACTTGATGTATAGCTGTAATTTGTAGAACTGGTATTAGCTCTATCGCTTGCAAAAGCAAAAACGGGGGGTAGGTTGACCGTCGCTGCAGCGATGGGTTAGAGACCCGACGCACGACCTTTGTTCACTACAAATGTGGCAATCCCCCCAAGCACCGTGATGCCCGCACAAACAAACCTTGCTGTCACTGCCTCGCTCAACAGCACCATTCCTCCAGACGCCGCTATAACAGGCACACTGAGCTGAACCATGGCTGCAGTAGTCGCCGACAACGACGGCAAAACTAAGTACCACAGTGCATACCCCATGCCGGATGCCAGCGCACCAGATGCTGCCGCGTACACCAATCCAATAGACGTTGTGTGCTCAGACTGAGCGGTGAGCAGAAATAACGCGACGGCAATGGGCAAAGCTCTGATGAAATTTCCTGCTGTTGCCGCAGTTGGACTCTGCGTGCCACGACCGAGCAATGAGTAAACTCCCCAACAAATCCCCGCACCGGCCATCAGGGCAGCTCCGGCAAGTGATGGCGACTGTACACCCGGAAGAAGGAGCCAAACTAGCCCGCCACAGGCAGCAACTACACCAACCAGTTGCCCAGTATTGAGGCGCTCACCTGAGCATAAGCCATAGCCAATCATCGTGGCTTGGACCGCGCCGAATAGGATTAACGCACCCGTTCCGGCACTCAAGCTGTTGTAGGCAAAGGAAAACGCAGCCGCATAGCCCATTAGCGCTGTGGCTCCCCACCAACTACCAGCCATACGACGCTGACGAATATTTTCGATCGAAAGCAAGGCCAGCACTAAAGCGCCAGCAGCGACTCGAACCAATGTAAAACTCCCGGCACTGATAGAATCAGACGCTAAGGCTTCACGACAGAGCAGCGAGTTTGCGGCAAACGCCAACATTGTCATCAATGTAACTAACCATAATCGAGCCATGGATTTTGCTGGCATCTGTGGCCTCAAACGATCGGTGCCCAACAATTAAATTAGATAGAACAGCTCTACCTAACTCTCCTAAAGCGATTAAGCCCATGTTGCTGGTTTGTCTAAACTCCAGTAATTGAGGATGGCGCCTCGATTAGCCGGGAGGCACTACTGGGTTAGAGACTGGGGCATCCGGCTCGACATAGGCATCCGGCTCTGAGGCAGGCACGGGTACCGCTTCATCCGCCTCAGGTGTGGGTGTTGCTGGTGCCGACTGATCAATGCCCACTGGACTGATGGGCTGACTCATTTCTTCGTGGAGCCGCCCAGACACGCGGCGAATCAGCTCCGCTGCACGACCATCATTGAAGGGGCGATCGACCAAAATGCTGACGAGATAACGCCTGCCGTTGACCAGATCAACAAGTGCCACATCGCCCAAGGCTTCACCAATGTCACCGGTTTTGTTGTAAACCAGGGCCGTCTGGTCATTCAGTCCTTCGGGAATCAGATCCCGACTCACGGTGCGCTGCATGATGGCAAATAGGCGATCGCGCGATCGGCGACTGAGCAACTGCTCTTGTTCGACGAGGGCCATCATTCTCACCAAATCGGCCGAGCTGGTGGTGTTAGTGCCATCTAAATCAGGCAGCATATTACGCAGTGTGGTCGCCTCTAGCCCCCAATCTTGAAACTGCTGGTTTAAGGCATCAATCCCGCCCAACTGCGCAATGATGAGGTTGGTGGCGGTGTTATCGCTAGTCACAATCATCTCAGTCGCCACCTCTAAGGCCGTATACTGAGTGCCCATTTCGGCAGTTTGCATATCGCCTGAGCCGCTGGCCACCATGTCTTCACGGAGCGTCACGGTTTGATCAAGGCGCACTGTGCCCGCATCCACAGCGGCTAAAAAGGCCACTAAAATCGGTACCTTAATTGTGCTAGCAGCAGCGACGGCTTCGGTGCCGTTCAGATCAATGTAATTACCTGTCTGCAAATCATAGAAAAAGACAGACTGGCTTAAATTGGGAGTCATCGCCTCTAGTTCTACCAGGTCGGTCTCTACGGCGACGAGTTCCGTAGCGAGCGGTAGGGGTTGATCCAATTCAACATCCCGTTGACCTGGCGCAGCTGTTGTAGAGACATCCGTCGGGGTGTTACCGGCTTGGTTGGCATTGCGATTGGGGTTGAGAGAGGTCAGTACCGTTCCCGCAATAGCGGCCATGCCTGTGCCCAAAATCAGCAGCCGAATCCCGTATAAAACCGGGCGGGGGGCTTTACGCTGCGGGCGGCGAGGTTTGCTGCGGCGAGTCGCGGCTTGATCGGTCGTAACATCACTTGGCGTTGACCACACCGGTTGACGACGCAGGGGCGTGACATTATTGGCCGGGCGCTGTGGCGGGCGCTTACGAGTACGCTTAGCGACCGATGAGGCCGGTCGTTGAGGGGGCTGACTAGGCGATCGCCCAGGCGGCTGCAATAAGTCTGGTGCATTACTCACTGCCGCTGACGGCGGCTGGGGTGCTGGCCCCGTTGACGAGGGTGATGGTGGGTTAGGCGCAGGGCGGCGGGTCGATGATGGGTTTGTGGGGGCCTGGGGAGATCGCCGCCGGGGGGAGGATGGCGTGGCAGCCGATTGAGTTGGCGGGGTCACTTTTCTGTTAGGGGCGGCAGCTTGCACCCATTGCCGCCAGCGGCTGCGAGCCTGACGCTGGCGGCGAGACGAACTGGAGGATGAAGAAGTGGAGGCCGATTCTTGAGGCGATCGCGGCGGCGAGGCCACAGTTTTGCCGTTGCTACTGCCCGACTTGGTCGGTGGCTCATACCGACGAAAAGGTGAGTGACCGTTGCTTGCCTGATTGTTGTCTGCCATTTATTGTGTCCTCTCACCTGAGCCTTGCGAAGTGTCTTGAGGGGGTGAATCGCTGGTTTCTAAAGGGATATGCTCACTGGTTTGGGTCGCAGCCCAATCCATCTGCCTCAAAATCCCCCTAAGCATAGCCAACTCTTGCGGAGTCGGCGCAGCTCGCAAAAAGAAACGCCGAAATTTTTCCATTCGACTCTCTGCAGTATGGGGATAAAGATAGCCAATTTTTAGCAAAACCGACTCTAAATGTTGATTAAATCCTTCTAGTTGGTCTAAGGAAACCCGCTTTGGAGATGCCACAGGGGTCACAGCGGCGGCCGGGGTCTGGCGCGGGACGGTCGCCCGCGCCAGTTCATAACAGCAGACAGCGATCGCCTGCGCCAGATTGAGGGAATCGTAGGCCAAGTCACTGGGAATGCGCACAAACCGCTGGGCATGATTCAATTCTTCGTTGCTGAGACCGCGATCTTCTGGGCCAAAAATCAGCGCGGTGGGCGTGTCTTCGCCGTTGCCGTTGAGCAGCCAAGGCAGGGCCACCTCGGGCAGTTCCATCGTCGTATGCAAGGCGCGATCGCGGGCAGTCGTGGCGATCGCGCGATCGCAGCCGATCAGGGCGGCGGGTAGCGTCGCCACCGTTTTAGCCTGCTCTAAAATATGGGCTGCGTGCACGGCCATCAGTCGCGCCTCATCCCCCAGCGGATCGCAGTGGGGTGCCACCAGCACCAGTTGCGACAGGCCCATATTGGCCATCACCCGCGCTGCCGAGCCGACATTCAAGGCTCCGGCGGGTTTGACCAAAACAACGCGGATATGTTTGAGGGCAAGACGCACCATGGCATGGGTCCATTAACGGCTAGCAAAAACTGCTTGCAGCCTCCCAGTCTAAACAAGCCTGGTTCATCTAACCGATATTTGCCATGTTCTGGGTGAGATTTACTGGCAGGTTACGCAAGGCCATGAACCGGTGAGTCAATAGCCGGTTTGTCATATTGCAGCGGGTCGAATCGTTAGCTCAGCCGTCACTACGGAGGTTGAAGCGGTCACTCGGTTTTCCCTACGGTCTGTCGTGACCAGTCACTCGGCTTCGGTTGAACTGTGAACTTCGAAGGACAGATCATCCACGGTGACCACATCGCCCGCAAACAGCTTCCGGCCTCGCCGCAGCTCCATCTCGCCATTCACTTCAACTTCTCCGTTATGAATCAGCATTTTGGCTTCGCCTCCTGATTGGGCGATTTGCTGCCACTTTAGGAACTGATCGAGTTTGATGAATGGCTCTTCTGATGACGCTTTGATGCCCATACTGCCGATAATGAAACGGATCGTTTTTTAGTGTAAAACGTTTGCCGGTACTCGCGATCGCCCTTTCAAACACAGCCTCAATAGGATAGTCGATGGCTTGAGCGCGATCGCTCAAGGCAACCAGATTAATGTTAGTCGGTGTTTTCTAACACAGTATTCAATGTCTCAGAAGCCAGAACTTGATTTTGCTGCGTCACTCTGATCAAAAAGCGTAGCGCTTCATTCACGGATTCAGCGTCAGGAAACATTTCAGCCACGTCTGACTCTAAACGTACTGTGGTTGAGCCAAAACGCTTACGCTCTGGGCCTAACTTTCTAACTCGTAGGCTTTTCAGCTCGTATTCTGGCTGCAAATCGTCTTCCATTTCTGGCTTATCTTACAGCGGGTTTTTGAGGCTGATCGCATCCTCCCCCAAAACAAGCGATCGCTCAAGGCTGACTGGATGGGATGGAGCGATCGCCCTCAAATCGTTTCAGTTATTGGTTGAAGGTTAAAACATTTGATTTTAGAAATCATTATGATCTACCACACTAAGATTACGGACAACGGATCGTTACGCGGCCCTGACTCATACAAAATAATCCGAATAATGAACCACTAAAAATTGTAGATTGGGCTTTAGAGCCTTTAAATTTATGATATCTTCAGACGTGCAAACAGGATTACGCCAAAGAAAAAAACCGACCGAAGCGAATGCATTCGACTTGAATAATTTCTGGTAATCTGCTGCTTGGGTGCAGTTGTCAAGATAATCTTCTAAGTAAGTTTCTTGGTATTCGCCCCACTCAAGGCGTTGAAGGTCAGGAAAACATGAGGATTTCGCAAAATTGGCAATGAAGTCTTGAGTGTCATATCCAGAATCTACACTGAGAAAGCGTATTGGACGTTTGCCGATATTGAAAAACGCGGCACTCGGAGCGGATGGAACGGTTAATTCTTGAATTCGAGGTGTTTTTTCAATTAACCGCGCCAAAACTCCATCTTCTTCGTCAATTGAACCAATAATTATCCGATTATGATCGCCTGGTTGATTCAATTGAATCGAAAATTTTTCTAGGCTTGTAAATGTCACACCTGTTGCAAGCAACGGTTCGATATCCCAATTGCGTGTTCCATTGGCACCCTCGTCAGGGCCGCGAATAACAATAGAGCGTAACAATGGAGCAACATCGGATCTCGCAATGGTATCCAAGAAATCTTCATAACTCTCATCGCAGCAGCGACCGTAGAAGTCTAGGTTGAAAACGTTGCTAGTCTGGGTGATTGCGACATATTGTAGATCGCCTATGTATTCATCTGATGCGTTACGAGCTGCAATTCTTTGGCGGAGTAATTTGAGTTGTTGTGCAGTATCAATCATGAAATGACTTTGCTTTATAAGTTTGTTTGAGAGACCCTATAGCTAGAAACCTTTTTTTACATCAATTACCTCCGATGAGCAGTTGTCATTCCAGGAGGTAATCACACTCGTTCTGGGCAGTCGTCAACGAGTGTAATAATCGCTACTTCAATAGCCCCTCATATTCATCGTGAGAACCAATCCAAATCCAATAGAAGTCGTTCCCCTTCTTTAAGGCCAAAGCCCGGTAGTCACCGCTAATCCTGACAGACCAAAGATTCTTTCCCACTTTCTTAAAGTGCAATGATGGATGCGCTTGATTTTCACGCCATATCTTGTAAGGTGCTCTTGCTTGTCTCTGCAACTTTGGTGATAGCTTGGCGTAGGCACGCCAAAAATCAAACGTCGCGAAGGATTTCATCTAAATCTCTCACGTTGCCGTTTGCGATGTCCGCCTCAGCTTGAGCAATCAACCCGTCCAGTTTTCCGGCGGCGGTATCTGCCGCGATTTGACGATCCCAAGCGTCATCCAAATAATCTTGTAGCCACGCTGCTAATCGTCGAGCCTCTGGCTCTGACAGTTGTTGGATTGCTGCTTCAATCTCTACCAACGTTGTCATATGTCAAAAAGTCCGTCTTTTACTGCGATTCTTACTCAGAAATCTAACATCTCCTCAGATGCTCATTCGAGTTTTTAATGCTGGGTCACTTCAGCGATCTCCGCTTGAATCACTTCCTCACTCACCCCGCGAAGCTTCAAGCTATCAATAGTGAAGAAGTGTATTGGCTTTTTCTTATTCGTTCAACTCATGCGCTTGAGGGCAGCTAGATGGGGGTATTTTTGCTGGGCGATGAGTAGTTGTCGTTCCGGGAAGTGATCAGCTCACTAATCTCCACTAATTTCTACCAGTGGTTCACCAGAGCGCAACAGTTCCAGCGCTGTCGGCAAAACAGCACTCAAAATCTCTCTCAACCGAGCATTAGAGGTATTGCCACAGGTGAGCCAAATAATTTGTGGAGGTGCTTCCAACCCATCAACCAGATCGACGAAATCCTTACCTTTAGTCATCACAATTGCCTTTCGGGCTTTTGCCGCTGCGAAGATTTCAGGATCTTCGGCATCACGGAGGCCAAGATCGCGCAATGCTATTGCTGTCACCTCAAAGTTATCGGTTATCCAAGCGGCGATCGCGGGCGAAAGATGCGCATCAACCCAGATCGTTGTCATGCGACCGATACAGGATGATTGAGTTTACGGGCGGCATATACCAGTGATGCTTGAATGTCTTCCAGTTCCAAATCTGGTAAATCTTCTAAAACTTCCTCTGTACTTAAACCTGCTGCCATCAAATCTAGAACGTCAGAGACTCGAATTCGCATCCCCCGAATACAAGGCCGTCCCCCACACTGTTTTGGATTTACCGTGATTCTCTCGATGAGATCTGGCATTTTTGTCATCCTCAAAAATCTGTTTTCCTGTTGGCTGATAGCGACTTGCTTATTTTTTAATGCTGCGTAACTTCAGCGATCGCTGCTTGAATAACTTCTTCACTCACTCCGCGACGCTTCAAGCTTGCAATCAGAGCAGGAAGCGTATCGGCTTCCAGGCGTTCTAAATCGGCACGAAGACCTTGACCAACATAGGTGCGCGCCAAAGGCTGGTAGCCAGAAAAGCCCAGGAGAGGAGCAATGCGTTTGAGGTCTTCAATCACGTCCTCTGGCATCCGAATGGTGATGGTAGTCATCGGACGGTTTTTGTCGAGGCGCTTTTTTAGGGTTTCAAATTTCATAGTATTCACGTTCCTGGCAAGTGGCACTTCAGGATGCTTCTTAAGCATCGTAAACCTCACCACGATGAGCAACCAGCAAGATAATCACTTCTATTTCGTCGTCTTGAATTCGGTAAACGATTCGATAGTCGCCAACCCGATATCGATATTGTCCGGCTAGTTTTCCTTTCAACGCCTTAATATTCGGATGTTGACGAGGCGTTGATTCCAAGACGGCGAAGGCTCTGGCTAAACGCCTTGCGAGTGCCGCATCAGCCGATTTGTAGAATTTGGCAGCGCGTTTCGTCAGCCTAACCTTATACATCGCTGCGAATCATGCGCCAGTCTGTTAGCTCACCTGCATCCGCTTCTTGCTCTGCAGCCTCTAATTCTGTAGTGAATCCAGGAATTGCCAATAGCTCTGTAGTGGCATCGTTATCTTCTCGCTCGACCAAGTAGGCCAAAAAGTCGAGGACAACTGCTAAGCGTTCGGGAGAAAGTTGCTCCACGTAGTCATGTGCCTGTTTGCGTGAGTCAGTAGGATTGAGCATTGGCGAGGTGGCAAAAGATTTAGTAATGCCTGCGAGTTGCGTTATTCAATCTTAGCTTTTACAACTCTGACCACTCACGAAGAAAAAGGGATAGAAACCTTTAAGGCAACTATCCCCTCAAACATTAGCAGCGTCTAACTTCTGTTATTTACCTCAGCAAATCGCCCGTTTCTTGGAGGGTGTGGAGGCGGTGATAGAGACCGCCGTGACTAAGCAGGTCTTCGTGGCTGCCCATCTCCAAGATGCGGCCCTGATCCAGCACGACGATGACATCCGCATCGCGGACGGTGCTCAAACGGTGAGCGATGATCAGGGTGGTGCGGGTACCGAGGATGCTGCGCATCGCCAGTTGAATGGCCCGCTCCGATTCGTAGTCCAGACTAGAGGTGGCTTCGTCAAAGACCAGCACATCGGGATTCATCAGCAGGGCGCGGGCAATGCCGAGCCGCTGGCGCTGTCCGCCCGAGAGGCGCACGCCCCGTTCACCCACCACGGTGGAATAGCCGTCGGGCATCAGGGTGATGAACTCATCCACGCGAGCGATCGCGCACGCCTCGTCCACCTGCTCTCGCGTCACGTGAGGATTCCCGTAGGTCAGGTTATCCAGCAGCGTGCCGTTAAAGACATCCACCTCCTGGTGCACGATCGCCAATTGCTTGCGATAGCCGGTGATATCCAGCCTGCGAATGTCTTCCCCATCGATGAGGATGCGGCCCTGCTGCGGCTCAAAATAGCGGAACAGCAGCTTCACCAAAGTGGACTTCCCAGAACCAGAGCGGCCTACCAGTGCCACTGTCTGCTTCGGCTGAATCAGCAAATCAACGTTCCGCAGTACGGCGCGATCGCGATCGTAGCCAAAGGTCAGATGCTCAAAATGCACCTTACCGCTGAACTGGTAGCGGGTCACGGCTTCGGGATGTCCCGCGACGCTGGCCGCCTCAATGCCGACCGGCTGCTGCAAAAACTCGTGAAAGCGCAGCATCGACGCATACCGACGGGCGAAGATTTCGGCCAGGTTGCTGATAGGCTCCAACTCGGCGTAGGCCATGCTCGAAACCGTCAGCGTGGTGACAAAGTGCCCCAGAGAAATTTGGCCGCGCAGGGTCGCCACCAGCGTCAGCACCAGTACCCCAAAAACACAGGTCTGAATGAACAGCTCCTGCCAGGTCATCAGCACCACATAACCCTTGTGGATAATCTGATCGACGACCTTGAGCTCCCGACCTAGCCGCTGACGCTGACGAGTCAATTCATCATGCTCAGTGGCAAAGGCTTTAACCGTTTTGATGTTGGTGACAATTTCCGAGGTGCGACTCTCCGTCGTCTCCATATATTTATCCAGTGCTTGCTCTTTGCGATTGATCCGAATCAAATCGCGCATACTAAACGCCAAAATCGCAATAAAGGAGAGGGCGAACAGACCCGCGATGCGCCAGTCAATAACGGCAATGACGCAAAAGATGCCCGCCACTCGCACCAGCTTGGGAAAGAGCTGGCCGGCGATTTCAGGATAGGTCCAGGTGTGGTTCGACAAACCGCGTGCCACCCGACCGGCAATGCGTCCGGGGTTGTTTTCGTCGTAAAAGCCGAGGGGCAAGCTGAGCAGCTTTTTCACCACTTCCACCGAGTGGTCGCGGCGCGCTTTGAGGGCGATATCCCAATGAAACCAAACCCCCAGCCACGGCTCAATCGGCGATCGCACCACCGTCACCAGAAAAATCATCCCCAGCAGCAGGCCGAGGGTCAGCGATCGCGTGACCTCCATCCCCGCCAAGGCAGCGACCCCCCCGGCCAAGGCCTGCGCGAGTCGATCCACCGGCTGGTCGGACAGCAGGTTGAGCAACTGACCGATCGCGTAGGGCACCACCAGATCCAGCAGTTCAAAGAGGCTACTGGCGGCGATACTAAAGACCGCGATCGCCCGGTAGTTTTTGTAGTATTTAATAACGTCTGCGAACTTAGCCATGATGCAACCATGAGTTCGAAATGAATTGATCCAATATATACTACAAATACTACAAACGCTACAACTATTTTTGGGTGACTGCTGATGGTGATTCGAGCCGTGGCTGCCGGCTGCTCGCCGTCCTGATTGGGGGCTCCCTGGTGCGCGAGTGGCCGCCCAATTACGGGGCATTGGATTCAGGCTTTGTCGGCGAACGGCGGCTTTTCCTATGTCATTGAGCGCGATCCGGGAAAGCTAATAGAGCAATACAGGAAAACTAAGAGTATGTGTAAATTCTGTGCTGCCGCTCAATTTGTCAGAATTCCCTGTAATGATTGAGTTTGGGTAGAAAGGAAAACTGTGTCTCCAGAGCCGATGGGTCTTGGTGAGCGAGTTCCTGTAATTGCGATCGTTGCGACTGAATCAACCTGAAGGGCGTTTCATCAGTGAGTTCGCTCTTGCTCGCTGCTGTCATCCCGTTTTACCTGCCTGTCTGCTGTCTGGGTCTGATCGCTGTCATCGCGATTGCCTGTTCTCAATGCCCACCGCATCTGTTTCTATGACACTTCCTTCCCAGCCGCCTGCTAACAATCGCCCAACCTTGGGGCTCAAAGCGACCCTGGTCAGTGCTATGTTGCTGACGATTGCTACCACGGCAGTGATTGTTTATTGGCCCTGGTCGTGGATTTCTAAGCGCAACATTAATGCCATTGTCGATCAAACCCATAAAGAAATTGCCGTCGGCACGTCCAAGGAAGTCGAGCGGTTGTTTACCAATGCCGAATCGGCTTTGCAACTGATCGAAAGCAGCCTCAAACGCGATCTGCTGGATTTATCGGATTCGGAAGAGCGGCAGTTTTTTCTCCTGAGCGTGTTGTCTTCAACCCCGGCCTTTACTTGGGTGCAGTACGGCGATGCTAATGGCGATTTTTTCGGCGCCCAGCGCACTGATGATGACGAGGTGCGGTTTCACTGGCGCGATTGGGACCCGATCAGTGAATCAACCATTGCCAGTGTCAATACCTATCGGGTCGAGCAAAGTAAGTTCGTCACTGTTCACCGCAAGTCCTATGAGATGGTGCCGCCGTTTTACTCGCCTGATCGTCCTTGGTATCAGGGAGCCGCCGAGTCGCCCGATCTGAAGTCTTGGACTGTGTATGTCTACCGTTCGACGGGGACGCCGGGCCTCGACGTGACCAAAGCTGTCGTCGCCGAGCAGACTGTGCAAGGGGTGATCGGGGTCGGCATTGAACTCAATCAGCTGTCAGAGTATCTGCAACGGTTGCAGGGCGATCGCCCCGGTGAGACTTTCATTATGAACTCGCAGCAAGAGCTGATTGCTTCGACCGATCAGCGAGAAGTGATGCCGGCCCAAATCGCTGGTGCTGCCAATGCCCAGTTAACCAAATTCAGTGAAGTGGAAAATCCGCTGCTGCAATACGCGAGTGAAACGCTGCAGGAGCAAGCCTTAGATATCGCTGAATTCGATGTCTGGCAGCGGTTTATCTACACCGAACCAACATCCGGTGAGATTTACCACATTTTTCTCAGTCCGATGGGGCAACTCGACTGGACGGTCGGCACCGTCATCCCCGAATCGACCTACACTGCCGCCATCAATCGCAACAAGCGACTCCTCTTCGGGGGGGTGTTGCTGTTTACTGGCAGCATTGCCATCATCGCCGTGGTGTTGGCCGAGCGCTTAGTGGCTCGCCCAATTTTAGGCATTGCCCATGCCGCTGCTGAAATTGAGGCCGATCGCTTTGACCCAGAGCATTTGACCCAGGCCAGCACCCGCAATGATGAGATTGGGCAGCTGGCACGAATTTTTCGCAAAATGGCCCTCGAAGTTTACGAGCGTGAGCAGCGTTTGCGACACCAGGTACAGGAACTTCGGGTCGAAATTGATGAGACAAAACGTAATCAGCAGGTCAAAGAAATTGTCGATACTGACTTTTTTCGCGATCTTGCCATCAAGGCTAAGGCCCTGCGGAATCGCGACCAAAGCTAGCTCCCAGACTTCGTAGAGCTTGGTTTGAGTCGCTTTCACAATTTGAGGTTTAGGAGTCGGGGAGCGATCTCCGATGAATCTAGAGGCGATCACGGTCAGTCAAAATCTCATAGCCGCTTTCTGTGACGAGCACCGTGTGCTCAAACTGGGCCGAGAGGGACCGATCCATTGTCACAACCGTCCAGCGATCGCTGAGGGTGCGCGTATGTTTGCCACCGGCATTCAAAATGGGCTCGATCGCGAGGGTCATGCCCGCTTGCAGGGTCACATTGGGTAGCTGTCGCGTCCGAAAGTTAAACACTGAGGGCGCTTCATGGAGGTTGCGCCCGACGCCATGACCAACATAGTTCTCAACAATGCTGAAATCAGCCGCTAGGGCCACATCTTCAATCGCCCCGGCAATATCTAACAGGGTGTTACCGGCTTTTACCTGAGCAATGCCCGCATACAGCGCCGCTTCCGCCGCCGCCATGAGGGCTTGCGCCGCCTCAGACACCGTTCCCACCGCGATCGTGAGGCAAGAGTCGCCGTGAAAGCCTTCATAATAAGCGCCGGTATCGACTTTCAACACATCGCCGGTCCGAATGACCTTGCGACTGCGGGGAATCCCATGCACCACTTCATCATTCAGGCAGGCACAAATACTACTGGGAAACCCGTGATAGCCCTTGAAGCTAGGCGTGGCCCCCAATTCTCGAATGCGAGCTTCGGCGTAGGCATCCAGATCGGCCGTCGTCATGCCCGGCTGCACCCGCTCGGCAATTTCTTTGAGTACGGTCGCTACAATCCGAGACGCCTGACGCATGATGGCGATCTCAGCCTCGGTTTTAAGCTCGATGCCTCGCATCCGGCGCTTTTTAGCACTTTTGGGCTGGCTAGGGCGAGACAGCAGTTGGGATAACAGATTCATAAGGGGCAGGCGATCCGCAAAACAAATTGGGTGGGCTGAGACGTTTGGTGAGCGATCGCGGGCACCATCTACAGCGATCGCGGAATAAACGTCCAGATAAGATGAAGTGTAGCCTGCACTACCCGTTAAAGACAGCCAGGCAGAGTCTCGCCAACCGTTTTGCAAAAAAGACTAGACGCTTATCAACATCCTGACCTATTATTAAAGACTGTGCGCTTTTTCAAAAATCATGAACGCTGAACAAGCAATTCGTTCGCTAGAAGCGGACTACATCAAGACCGATCTGCCTGATATTTATGTGGGGGATACCATCCGCGTCGGTGTCCGGATTCAAGAAGGAGGCAAAGAGCGGACTCAGCCCTACGAGGGCACCGTGATTGCCATGCGCCACGGCGGTATCAACAAATCCATTACCGTCCGTCGAGTCTTTCAAGGCGTGGGAGTTGAGCGGGTATTTTTGGTGCATGCGCCGTTAGTGGCCGACATCAAAGTGCTGCGCCGGGGTAAGGCTCGTCGAGCCAAGCTCTACTACTTGCGTGATCGGGTGGGTAAAGCCACTCGCCTCAAGCAGCGCTTCGACCGCTCCCTCTAGAGTTGTCGGGGTTTCATCCGTGATAGCATGAAACCCCTGCTGGGTTACCATATGCGCTCTTAGTTCAGTTGGTAGAACGCAGGTCTCCAAAACCTGATGTCCGGGGTTCGAGTCCTCGAGGGCGCGCTGGGTGAATGACACCGCCAACCCAAAGGTTTTCAAGTAGGATCTTTGGGTTTGGTGATGTTTCAGCGGTTATTGTCAAATCTTATGGGTTAAGCATTAATCGCTGTTGTTCTAGATGTTATAGGGCGATCGCGTGGCTAAAAAAGAAGCAGAAGTAAAAGAAAAGAGCCGTGAGGCAGCGGCCAGTTCGTCTGCCTCTGGTGCAAACGCGGTAGCTTTTCTAAAGGGAACTAAAGAAGAGTTGGCTAAAGTGGTTTGGCCCTCTCGCCAGCAACTCATTAGTGAATCAGCCGCAGTCATTTTGATGGTAAGTCTTTCGGCAACGGTGATCTACTTTATGGATCAGCTCTTTGGCTGGGCCTCTAGGCAGGTGTTCTAAATGGTTGCGGAAACAGAATTTCAACCCGATGACGGCTTGGAACAGGCTGAAGAGGGGAGTGATAAGCCAAAGAAGAGCTCTGCTCGGTGGTATGCCGTTCAGGTTGCTTCAGGATGCGAAAAAAAGGTCAAGGCAAGTTTAGAGCAGCGCTTAAAGACTTTGGAAGTGGCTGACCGAGTTTTGCAGATTGAAATTCCTCAGACACCAGTCAAGAAAGTTCGGAAAGATGGATCTCACCAAAATGTGGATGAGAAAGTCTTTCCTGGCTATGTCCTGATTCGGATGGTGATGGATGACGAAGCTTGGCAGGTAATCAAAAATACGCCTCACATCATCAACTTTGTCGGCGCTGAGCAGCGGCGAGCTTATGGCCGCGGGCGGGGGCACGTTAAACCCATGCCCCTCAGCCGTTCGGAAGTTGAGCGCATTTTCAAGCAAACTCAAGAGCAACAGCCCGTTGTCAAAGTCGATATGGAGGCAGGCGATCGCATTTCTGTGCTGTCTGGGCCCTTCAAAGACTTTGAGGGCGAGGTGATTGAGGTGAGCCCCGAGCGTAGCAAGCTAAAGGCTTTGCTCTCTATCTTCGGACGCGATACCCCGGTCGAATTAGAGTTTAATCAGGTACAGAAAGAGAGTTAATCGATGGCAAAGAAGGTTGTTGCACTGATTAAGTTAGCGATCCCGGCGGGAAAAGCTAACCCTGCGCCCCCCATTGGCCCCGCACTGGGCCAGCATGGCGTAAACATTATGGCGTTCTGCAAAGAATACAATGCCAAAACCTCTGACAAAGTGGGTTTGGTCGTACCGGTAGAAATTTCGGTTTTTGAAGACCGCAGTTTCACCTTTATTCTTAAAACGCCGCCAGCTTCTGTGCTGATCAAAAAAGCGATCGGCATTGAGAAAGGGTCTGGTCAACCCAACAAAGAAAAAGTCGGCAGCATTACCCGTAGTCAAATTAAAGAGATTGCGGAAACTAAGATGCCTGACCTCAACGCCAACGACATCGAAGCAGCGATGCGAATTGTCGAAGGGACCGCGCGTAATATGGGCGTCACCGTCGCCGATTAGTCGCGTCGCTGACCGTTCGTTTGTTCATCATCACGGGGAAGAGGCATTGCTTCGTTCGTACCCCAAGGAGTTACAGCTATGGTAAAGAAAGTTTCTAAGCGGCTGAGAGCTGCCCAAGAGAAAGTCGAAGACCGCTCCTATGAGCCTTTAGAAGCGCTCACTCTGTTAAAGGAAACTGCGACGGCAAAGTTTTCCGAGTCGGCTGAAGCCCACATTCGGCTGGGTATTGACCCCAAATATACCGACCAGCAGTTGCGGACTACGGTGATCTTGCCCAAGGGCACAGGTCAGACAGTGCGAGTGGCGGTGATTGCTCGCGGTGAAAAGGTGGCAGAAGCCACAAATGCGGGCGCTGACCTCTCCGGTTCAGAGGAGCTGATCGAAGATATTCAAAAGGGGATGATGGATTTTGACGTCCTCATCGCCACTCCTGACATGATGCCGAAAATTGCCAAGCTGGGTCGCACTTTAGGTCCTCGGGGACTGATGCCCTCACCGAAGGGGGGAACTGTGACGACCGACTTGTCTAGGGCCATTGAGGAATTCAAGGCAGGTAAGTTAGAGTTCCGGGCTGACAAGAGCGGCATCGTTCACGTGCAGTTCGGCAAAGCCACGTTCGACCCCCAAGATTTGTTGCTTAATCTCAAGGCCTTACAGGAATGCGTTGATCGCAACAAGCCCTCTGGGGCAAAAGGTCGGTACTGGCGAACGATGTATATCTCTGCTACAATGGGGCCTTCCATTGAGTTGGATATCAGTGCTCTGCGGGATTATAGCCTGTTAGAGGCTGCTTAAGTTTTTTGTTGTTGTCAAAGGGAAAACGCTTCCGGATAACCATTCAATTCCCTAATTGAATATGTAACCGAAGACCGTAGGCCGATCGATAAGCCCTACCGAGGTTCAGAGCATTTCTGGCAAAGCCTCCCGTCATCAGCGGGTTAAGCTTCTGTCAGTTTCTGAAGCCTCGGCCCTGCCGGGGCTTTTTTGATCGCCCGTCTCACAACGCATCAAGCTGATTGTCGAGTGGATCTCAACCCCAAAGGAGGTGAGACCGATATGGGTAGAACACTAGAAAATAAGAAGGAGATTGTTGCCGAACTGCAAGGCCTCTTGAGTCAATCACAACTAGCCATTGTGATCGATTACAAAGGGCTGTCAGTGGCTGAAATCTCTGATCTGCGCAATCGTCTGCGCGAAAAGGGCGCTATCTGTAAAGTGACTAAAAACACTTTGATGCGGATTGCGGTTGAAGAAGACGACAACTGGAAACCGATGACGCAGTTCCTCAAGGACTCGTCGGCTTTCCTACTGGTTGAAGAAGACTTGGGTGGAGCCATTAAGGCCTATCAAAGCTTCCAGAAAGACACCAAGAAAACAACCATTCGCGGCGGCGTGATGGAGGGGCGAGCCCTCACCAACGACGACCTCGAAGCCATCACCCAGCTACCGACGCGTGAAGAACTCATTGCTCGTATTGCTGGTGCGATCAATGCGGTACCGACCAAGCTAGCAGTGGGTACCAAAGCGGTGCCAACCAAGTTGGCGGTGGGTGTCAAAGAAGTGCCGGCTTCTCTGGTGCGGGCGGTCAAGGCCGTATCCGAAAAAGAGCAAGATGCTGCCTAGTCCTGTCGGCCTTGTTTTTGTCTGAAACGTTTTGTGATTCTTACTTAGGAGAGACCTCATGTCTGAAAAAACTGATCAAATTCTCGAGCAGCTTAAGTCCATCTCTTTGCTCGAAGCTTCTGAGCTAGTCAAGCAGATTGAAGAAGCGTTTGGTGTCGATGCGTCTGCCTCCAGTGGCGGTGGCATGATGATGATGCCCGGTATGATGGGCGGTGCTCCCGCTGCTGAAGCCGAGCCCGAAGAAGAGAAGACCGAATTCGACGTCGTGTTGGAAGAAGTTCCGGCTGACAAGAAGATTGCCATCCTCAAGGTGGTTCGCGGCATGACTGGCTTGGGCCTCAAGGAAGCCAAGGAAATTGTCGAATCAGCGCCTAAAGCCATCAAAGAAGGGGTCGCCAAAGGTGATGCTGAAGATGCTAAAAAGCAACTCGAAGATGCCGGTGCTAAGGTATCGCTGAAGTAAGCGCTTTCAATATCCGCGGCTAGCCCCTACAGCTATATTCTGGCTGTGGGGGCTTTTGGTGAAGCCAATTCTGCCTGGCAAATCACTGCTTATATGTGTCTGCAGCAGGGAGCAGACACTACCTTCAGCGGAGACACGACCACTAACTTTTGGCAGATCCGGTCATGCATAAATACTGTTCATCAACGGCGGGATCATCCCTTGGTAGGATACGGAAGACCCTTTGGTATGTGAGCACAAAATGTCTGAGTCTACCCAAAGTACGACCGGAGCCGACGCCGTTGACGAGGCGATCGCCCAAGGCCTCGATCTCGACGGGAGTCCGATTCCGGTCAACAAGTTGGATTTATATACAACAGTGATGGCTCAAGAAGAAGGCCGTCAACGCAGTGGCGTACAAAACACCATGCGATCGCGGATTGTCCGCATTGGTGCCAAACACTTTGCCCAAAGCGACCTTAATCAAATGCTGCTAGATGCTGAATTTGTTCCGCTCAAAGAGAAAGAGATCGCCTTTTACTACGGTGGTAGGTAAGCGGTAAGGGGACTCCAATCCAGACGGTGTGGTCTTCAGAGAATACACTTAGCGCCTGCCAGTTCAGCCTTTAGGCATTTGTTCAAAAATAGCCTCTCGATCGCTGGGGTTGGTTACTGCCAAACCCTTTCAGAAAGCACTTCTATACCAGGACATCATTTAAGCACAAAGTCCTCACGAGACTTCCCTGCCCCCCGGTTGCTTGAGCTGGCTGATTAAGTCAGCTCTTTTAGTATTTAGCTCGCGCTCGACCATCAACATGGAACGCTGAAGTTCACGGAAATGAGGGCCTGTGGGTGCTGTTTCTAGGAGTCGATTCAGCGCCATGAGGTGAGCCGTGGATAAGGTCAGCTCTGCAGGCACCTTCACATCGGGGATGATCCCGGTCTGCGCCCAGTTATCTTGAGTCACTGGATTAATGGATTGGCCCGTGGGTACAAACATCCAAAAGTGTTCCTGCAAGCGATAGCCCTGACCGGGGTTAGCCCCGCCGGCAGTGTGCTCACCCACGATGATGGCTCGCTTTAACACCTGCAGGTTGTAGGCAAACTCTTCAGCCGCAGAGAAGGTTTCTTGACTCGTGAGCAGGTAGACCGGTTTTTGCAGATAGCGCGGCGCATTGAGGTAGGGTACTGTCCACCATTGACGGGTGCTATCGTCAGGCCGCCAATATAGATCATTGAGGTGAGTGGGCGGATACGCAGGCAGCAAGTAGCTGCAAAGCAGCGCCACCATGGCGGGAGAACCACCCCGGTTATGGCGAATATCAATGATAAGAGCCTGGGTATGTGCGACGAAGGTCATCGCCGCAGCGATCGCCTCGCCAGCGAAGTCGGGGGGCTCAAACCCATAAAGCTCTAAATAGCCGACATTGCCTCGCAGGCGCTCAACTCGATTGATATCAAAATTGCGCAGACCGCTTTGATATTTTTCCGTTGCGAGTGCTTCAGGCGTGGGCGCAGCTGCTGGCTTGAGATCGGGCAGCGGTTGAGCACTGAAGTGAACTTTCAGCTGGCGATCGCCCGATAGCTCCTGCAGCTGTAGCGTCAGCACATTAGCAAGCTGCTCGCCGCCGGTGATCTCTGCGTAGCCTTGGTCAGTTCGGCGCTGCTGGATGTCGGCCTGGAGCTGCTCAGCAACGTCCGGAAAAACGTACTGATTTAAAGTGGCCGCTACCGCATCTAACACTGCTGAGCGCTGAGTGGACTCTAATACAAAATCGGTCGCGTCGGAATAGTTTGAGGTCATCGATCAGGCTGTTGACGAGGTAAGTTAGTGGCCGCGATGCAACATCGGTGCGCGGGCAGGTAGGGCAAGATCGCAGATCTCCTATTGGGTACGAATGCGAGCGGTGGGGGGCGTATTGACCGTGCCTAATCGGGATTTGAGCTGTTGGGCTCGCAGCAGCTCGGGATAGCTCATGCCGCCTCGTCCTTCAATGAGTGGGACGGTTTCGATCGCCTCTAGCAAATGCCGCACCGCATCGCGTTCTGAGTAGCCCCGACGCTGCGCCACCCGAATAGCCGTATCATCAGCATCCAGCTTCGCCTGATTCCCGGTATTAGAGCGCCAAACCTGACTGGCCGCGATCGCGGTCAACCCCCCCGCCGCGACAATCCCGACGGCATCTGTTTGAAACAGCTCAAAAATTGTGCCCAGCAACCCCAATGCCGCCACGCCCTGATAGAGTTCCGGTTTGACCAGCTTGACTGACATGAGCCAGCAAACCTGGTGGAGAAAGAGTAGATCTCGCTGAGAAACCGTCAGCTCCTGCCACAGGCCCCAGTTGATGGTGATGACATGGCTGCGCTGCCAGGGTCGTGGAAACGGGGTTTCGACGACGGTCGATTGCCGATCTTCAATCGCAATCCGAGTTTTCATTCGCCCAGATGCGGGCATTAAATCTTTTAGGCGGGTAATTTCAGCGTTGGTATTAACCACAGACAAAACCTCAAACCCTGTCTCTACAGATTACTGAGCACAGACTGTGAAGAAAATAATCTTAGCGCAAGGTGGTTACAGAATTGTGAGGGTGTCGGATAGCGTCGAGAGCACCTGGGGCACCTGAGGCGCGGCTGATTCTAAAGCCGCGATCGTCAGCAGATAAACGGTAGCTCCCTGCTGCTTGGCTAAAACGGTTCCACTGAGGGGCTGAGGGGGGGCGTTACCCTGGCTCAATCGACCGGACCAGGGGATTTGTAACCCGCCTTCCGGCACTGGAATAAAGCTTTGAGTTTGAAACCCTTCACCATTGCCGAGAGTTTGTTGAGCGAGAGCGACCAGACCAATATCAGAGACCGGGCCATCGCTGGCGAGGGGGATACGGACAACGCCGTAAGCGAGGCTGCCGTCAGCGGTTTGAAAGAGGGGCGACCCTGATACAGAACTAACCGTCACCCCATCCAGAATGCCAATTTGAAAGTTGCCTTGAGGATCTTCATAAACCCCACTGATCGAGGCAGCAGCAGACTCTAAGACGGGCAATTCCTCAGTTGTCGCTTGAGCCAATGGTAGAGGCTCTGAGGCGATCGCCCAACTGTTGGCCTGCCAACTCTGCCCTATCCATAAAGAGAGGGCTAAGGCGATCGCGGCCAGGCCCATCCATCCCATCGACCGTCGATTCATCGTTCTCGGGCTCCTCTGCGCAGCCAGGGTTACGGCACTAGCTTACCGAGGATTGCAATGTTCGGCTAATGATGCAGCAATTATTGATGACAGAACGACTCAACACATCGCACAAACATTTCTACCCCGGTGGAGAGGGCCGCTTCGTCGAAATCAAAGCGGGGATGATGGTGGGGATAGGCCAAGCCTTTGGTCTGATTCGCTGATCCTAAAAAGAAATAACATCCCGGCACGGCCTTGAGAAAGAAAGACATATCTTCTCCCCCCATGGTTTGGCAGTCAGGCACAACACCAGCCGGGGTCTCAACGACCGATAAGGCCATTGAGCGGACTAGCCCAGTAATCTCAGCATCGTTAACGACTGGAGGATACAGCGGATTGTAGTCGAGTTCGTAGGTAGCGCCATGGGCCTGGCAAACGCCGCTGATAATCTGATTGAGTCGAGCTTCAAAAAATCCTTCATAGGCGGCGTCAAAATACCGCACCGTGCCGCTCAGTCGCGCCTGATCGGCAATCACATTAACGGCTGAGCCGGCATGGAGTTCGCCCAAGGTGACGACGGCTGACTTGAGCGGATCAACATTGCGCGCCACAATCGTTTGAATCGCATTAACCACCTGGGCCGCGACGACAATCGAGTCTACCGTTTGATGCGGAATTGCCCCGTGTCCACCGCGCCCTTTAATCGTGCAGTGAAAAAATTCGGTGGCGGCCATAAACGGCCCGCTTTTGACCCCCACTGTGCCCACCGGCAGATTGTTCCAGAGATGCAGGCCGATAATGGCATCGACGTTAGGCTTTTCTAAAGCCCCGGCCTCAATCATCGGTTTTGCGCCGCCCGGCCCTTCTTCCGCTGGTTGAAAAATGATTTTTATCGTGCCGCTGAAGCTATCGCGATGCTGAGCCAGGTAATAGGCTGTGCCGAGGGCGATCGCCACATGGCCGTCATGACCACAGGCATGCATCACCCCGGCTTCCTGTGAACGGTAGTCAACCTCATTTAGTTCGTGAATTGGCAGGGCATCCATATCGGCTCGAATAGCCAGCACGGGGCCCGGGCGATGTCCCGGAATGACGGCAACAATGCCGGTTTTAGCCACACCCCGCCGATGTTCGATACCCCATTCAGACAGTTTTTGGCTAATGAAATCAGCCGTCTGAGTTTCGTTGAAGGCCAGTTCGGGGCGCTGGTGAATTTGCCGACGCCATAGAGTGACCTGCGGCTGCAGCTGCCGAATCGACAGTCGAACGCCACTGAGGGTAGGTGTAGAGGTCGGAAAAACCGTTGAAATCATGATGTAGACTAGCTTGCTGAAATGACAGTGAGCGGGATGAAGCTAAATACGCTGATTATCACAGCGACGTTGAGCAGTTCTGCCTTAACTGCACCCTCCAGAGGGATCACAGTGGATTTTGTCTGCCCTGAGATGGCCAAAATCGCGACGTTTTTCGATTAGAATCAGCGGCAGCAGATTAATTAACTGATCCTAACTTGCCTCGTTGGAGTTGGGCAGATAACGCGCGTGATCTGCTAAGTTGCAGCCTGCCATCGATCTTTTACCGGTATCAATCACTGGAAAAAATCCAGCTTTCGCTATTTGAAATCACCTCGCCCAGTTATTGGGATACTCATAATCAGACTCCAATCATTATGAAAGACTGCTAATCACATAGATGTGATCCCAGTCTCTTTGTTAAGTCAATTTTTCATGAAGTAACTCCGTAAAATCATGTACAAAAACGCGGTCTTCATCTCAGCTTCATCCAATACTCACAGGAAATTTCAAGAGATCCGGAAAAATCCATCCTTCCAGTTGGCCAAATGCTGGGGGTTTCATCAACTGTTTGAACGAAATTGAGACGCTGCTGAGGTTTGGCTAAAAATGTGAGGCCTTCCTTAACTTTGCAAATTTTTCATGGAAAAAGTTTAGAAAAATCTGGTGATTTTTCTCGACCAAAATCTATTGCTAAACGGCTTCATGACAATGCTGGGGGTTCTATTTGGCGTCTCGGTCAACCGGCAGAAAATTTGCGTTTTGCTCAGACGTTGTTGCGTCCTGATGATGAGATTCGGTTGGCAGAAAACAGGGGCGCTTTTTAACTGGGTGTCGCGTAAAACCAAGCGAATGACTATCAGCTCAGCTGTTCCTGTGGATACGGCCCGGTTCCACTCCTTCAGCGGGAGAGCCCAAATAGGAGAGCGAGGAATCACGGCTTTGCCAAGTGGCAAGATCACGGGCATTCACCTTATCGGCCGCCCATCTCAAGTTCTGGCTGCATGCAAAAAGGGGAAATGCTGTTGAGAGCATTTCCCCTTTTTGCATTCACAATTTAGTCAGAGTTTGGGGCAGTCATGCTGGCGACACCTCCCCAACTAACGGCGACCTAGCAATAAGAAGACGTAGTAAAGCAGATTCAACAGGGCGTAAAAGGCCGTTGCCACGTAGGTAAAGGCCGCTGCCTGCAGGACGGCCCGGGCTCCCTTGTTTTCTTCGCCCTGCAGGATACCATATTCGTCAATGAGCCTCAGCGCCCGCTTAGAAGCGTCAAATTCTACTGGCAAGGTCACAATGTGGAACAAAAATACTGCTGCAAAAAATAAGATGCCCAACCAGGCCAAGCCCAAAAAATTGAGAATCAAACCGGCGATGATGAGCATTGGGCCTAATCGAGACCCTAAGTTGACGGCGGGCACAAGGGTGGCCCGGACATTCATAAACTTGTAATCTTCTACGTCTTGTAAGACATGACCGCACTCATGGGCGGCTACGGCTGCTGCCGCCAGAGAAGTTGAGTTGTAGATCCCTTGGGATAGACGAACGGCCTTGGCACCCGGATCGTAGTGGTCAGTCAGCTCTCCCGCAACCGGCTCGACGCGCACGCCTTGGACCCCCATTTTCGACAGAATGGTTTGAGCCACCTGAGCGCCGGTCATGCCCATCGTGGAGGGAACTTGAGAATAGCGACGATACGTGCCCTTAACCTTGTTTTGAGCCCACAGGGTCAGCAACAAGCCGGGGACCATAAAAAACAGGTATGTCGGATCAAAGAACATCAGCAATCTACCTAGCTCAACAAATAGCCCAAGCAATCAACATAAACGCAGGCGTTGCCATCAATTTATCTCAATTTTTTGCATTTGAGGGGCGGTTGGCTCATTGACAGGCACGACCAATCTCTAGCGCCAGGAGGGATTTTGAGCGAGCTGACGAGCTGTGTATAACAGCCGTGTTCTACCCAGAGAGGTGTTGGCCGCTCCTGGGGCGATGACTCACTGTAATCCCTAAACTGTGACCCTCAGACCCCAGTCTCAGGCGCACTATCCTCGCACTTTGTCAAAATTTTGATTTTGGACAAATAGAATCGTGCCTGCGCTGAGAACGTAGGCGTTGAGTTC
>ERZ1740060.443-NODE-443-length-23615-cov-8.538031_pt1 | contig 23615 bp, 17 predicted proteins | sample MGYA00581743_ERZ1740060 | MGnify/ENA primary metagenome ERZ1740060 (study PRJEB43018, sample SAMN04849235) | marine metagenome | isolation source: floating plastic debris | place: Pacific Ocean | collected 2008-08-27 | study: EMG produced TPA metagenomics assembly...
GGGTTGGGCCTCAATGGTTCATTCATTTGAAAATAACTGATCCCATTTTCTTGGCCATGGGCCTGGCAACCAAGGCCATCAATTTAAATGGACCGTTTTTAAAGGCAAAACCAAACCCAAAAAAATCCCGATATAGGCTCCGCGATAGGGGGTCTTTCAGGCATGATTTAGGGATAGCTTTTTGACAAAGCCCCTCTGCAGCCGTTCCTCAGACTTCCTGAGGGCGGTTTGATGTTTCTCTCTTTGCTCAATCGTCCATCTCTCGTAATCTGCTCCTCCAGTCCTATGACTTCCTCAGTCCAAATTTCTGCCGAAACCAGCACCCACCGTGTCACTGGGGCCTACGCGCTCATCGACAGCCTCAAACGTCACGGTGTCAAACATATCTTTGGTTATCCCGGTGGGGCGATTTTGCCCATTTACGACGAGCTTTATCGCGCCGAAGCCGCAGGAGGGATTAGTCATATTCTGGTGCGCCATGAGCAGGGGGCATCCCACGCCGCTGACGGCTATGCCCGCGCTACGGGGCAAGTGGGTGTGTGCTTTGCCACCTCAGGACCAGGGGCCACGAATCTAGTCACAGGGATTGCCACTGCCGCGATGGATTCCATTCCAATGGTGGTGGTGACGGGGCAGGTGACGAGTGCCGCGATCGGCAGCGATGCGTTTCAAGAAACCGACATCTTTGGGATTACCCTCCCCATCGTCAAACATTCCTATGTGGTGCGCGATCCGGCCCAGATGTCCCGGATTGTGGCAGAGGCGTTTTACATCGCGCGAACCGGGCGTCCGGGGCCAGTGCTGATCGACGTGCCCAAGGATGTCGGCCTCCTAGAGTGTGACTACCACCCGGTTTCCCCTGGGGAGGTCAAGCTACCAGGCTATAAACCCACGACGAAGGGTCATTTTCGCCAAATCACCAATGTGGTCGAGCTGATTCAAGCTGCCCAACAGCCTTTGCTCTACGTGGGGGGGGGCGCGATTACGGCAGGAGCCCACGAAGAATTGCTGCAGCTTGCTGAGCATTTTCAGATTCCAGTGACCACCACCCTGATGGGCAAAGGGGCCTTTGATGAGCACCATCCCCTCTCGGTGGGGATGTTGGGGATGCATGGCACCGCCTACGCCAATTTTGCCGTCAGCGATTGTGATTTGTTGATTGCAGTGGGGGCGCGGTTTGATGATCGCGTCACAGGCAAGTTAGATGAGTTTGCCTCCCGCGCCAAGGTGATCCATATCGATATCGATCCGGCAGAGGTGGGCAAGAATCGCATTCCCGAAGTGCCGATTGTGGGAGATGTGCGCCTCGTCCTCAAAGATCTGCTGCGCTATCTGTCTGAGCCAGGGGAGCCCGTCAATCAGCAGCAAACCCGCCCCTGGTTAGATCGCATTCAAAAGTGGCGTCAAGACCATCCTTTGACGGTACCCACCTATGCAGATGTGCTCTCTCCCCAGGAGGTGATCGTCGAGCTGGGTCAGCAGGCCCCCCAAGCCTTCTACACCACGGACGTGGGACAACATCAAATGTGGGCGGCGCAATTCTTGAAAAATGGTCCCCGCCGCTGGATTTCCAGTGCTGGGCTCGGCACCATGGGCTATGGGTTACCGGCTGCCATGGGGGTCCAAGCGGCACTTCCCGGCCAAGCGGTGATCTGTATTAGTGGTGATGCCAGCTTCCAGATGAACCCCCAAGAGCTGGGCACCTTGGCCCAATATGGGCTACCGGTTAAAACGGTAATCATCAACAATGGCTGGCAGGGGATGGTGCGCCAATGGCAGCAAGCTTTCTTTGGTGAGCGCTATTCTTCATCCAATATGGAGCTGGGGATGCCTAATTTCATGCTGTTGGCCCAAGCCTATGGGGTGAAGGGCATGGTGGTCACGACCCAAGCGGAGCTCCGGGCTGGGGTGGCTGAGATGTTGGCCTATGATGGGCCGGTGCTGATGGATGCTCGGGTGCGTAAGGATGAAAATTGCTACCCGATGATTGCGCCAGGGAAGAGTAATGCCCACATGCTGGGGCTATCTCAGCCGCAGTAAATCAACTCAAACCCAGGCTACCAGGGCGATCTCAGGGGGTTGTCCTGACGCTTTTCTTACGGATGTGAGGCGGTGAGTTAAAAAGCTTGCTGGGATCGGTCTGTCACGTTAGCATGACCCGTAATTTACCCGGTGTAGCTGTAGGCGATAGGGCTTGAGTAATTGCTGGGATTCAGGAGAGTGGAATGTCCGTGCCGTTAAGGTCTAAATCGACCGTTGAACCTGTCCGGGTGCTGCCACTGCGAGGGGCTCAAACCTTTCCGCAAGAACCATCAAAACGTCGATCTAGTCGTACTGGTTTAAAGGCAAAACGGGCCAAACGTCCTGTAGCTAAATTGGTTCAGGCCCTGCCGAAGGCCCGACGTCCCCTCTGGCTCAGGGGGCTAATGGGATTGCAAGCCCTCTCCAGTGGCCTAGCCCTGGGCACCGTGGGCATCACCCTGGTCATGTATGGCCTCACTGTGCAGGCCGACCGCCGCCTCAACGCTGCGACGCTGACGTTGCGCCAGCTCCAGCAGCAAGAGCAGCAACTCACATCGGCGAAAGCTGTTCTTCAACATCATCTGAACCAGGATGTCATCGATCTCCAGACCGAGTTCGCTGAGCAAAATGTAGTCTTTTTAGAGCCGGCGATCGCCCACAATACCAGCGAGGGTGGGTCTAAGCCGAGCTCTGACCCTCAACCTGCCCTCACCTCACCTCAGCCCTTTCCCTCAGCCCCCATGGGCTACTAGGCTTGACCTGGGCTGTTTTCGATTGTTCAGACTCCTTTGCCCCGTAGCTGATGCGCCACCGAATGGCTTCTTCTGATCTACCAGCGCGTCCTCGTCTCCGGAGGGTGCGTAGTCGCCCCACAGCCTTTAAGAGGCGTAGTCGCCCCACAGCCTTTCAAGGGTCGCCCCGGCGTCGGGCTCGGTTGATTTGGGCCTTACTGATGATGGCAGCCTGTTTGCTGTTGGTCCGTTTGGCGTACCTGCAGCTTTGGCAAGGGGATGCCCTGCAGGAGATGGCCCGCCAACAGCAGGTACGGCCAGCAGTGCTGCCTTTAGCCCGCCGCCCCGTAGTCGATCTCCAAGGGGATCTGCTGGCTGTAGATCGCACCCTCTACACCCTCTATGGCCATCCGATTTTGTTTCGGCAGTCGCCAGCGGTAATTGCCCAGACCCTGGCCCCAGTATTAGACCAACCCCCAGACCAGCTCTCTGCTCTGCTGCGCCAGCAAGATACCGGATTGCGCCTCGCCGATGGCCTCTCAGAAGACATCGCTCAGCGGGTGCGAAAGTTACAGCTAGATGGCTTAGAGTTGATTCCCCTGCAGCAGCGGTTTTACCCCCAGCAAGATTTATTTGCCCAAATTGTCGGGTTTGTAGACATTGATGGTAACGGTCAGACCGGTCTGGAAATGACCCAGCAGAGCCGTTTGCGGGTGCCCCAAACCACGGCGTTGCCTGATTTAGATGCCGTGTTGCCGGTGGCTAATTTGCGCACTGAGGCTCCAGAGCACCTACAACTGACCCTAGACAGCCGCCTGCAGCAGGTGGCCCAGACGGCCCTGCGGGAAACCCTAGCCCAGTACGGTACCGACAAGGGCACGGTCATGGTGATGGATGTTCAGACTGGGGCCATTCGGGCGCTGGCGGTTGAGCCCACCTTTGACCCCAACCGCTACTTTGAGGCGGATTTGGCCCATCTCAAAAACTGGGTGGTGAGTGATTTTTATGAGCCCGGCTCGACCCTAAAGCCGATTAATGTGGCGATCGCCCTGGAAGCAGGCGTGATTTCACCCGATAGCACCGTCTATGATGCGGGCCAAATTCAAATTGATGAGTGGACCATTCAAAACGCCGACTATGAGGCCAGTGGGCGACAGGGCAATCTCTCGATTACCGAAGTGCTGAAGTATTCCAGCAATATGGGCATGGTCAACATCATGAACCAAATGCCCGCCAGTGAATTTTACGAATGGCTGGAGAAACTGGAGCTAGATCAGCTCACGGGCATTGATCTGCCAGCGGAGGCCAAGCCCCCCTTGAAGAATCGATCACAGTTCGTCAACAGTACCGTGGATGTGGCGACGGCCTCTTTTGGCCAGGGGTTGGTGCTGACGCCGCTGAAGCTACTGCAACTGAATGCGGCAATCGCCAATGGCGGCAAGCTAGTCACGCCCCATGTGTTGGATGGCATGGTGGATGAAACGGGGGCGCTGATCTGGCAGCCCTTACGTCCAGCCCCGAAGGTAGTGTTTTCGCCGGAAACCAGTCAGGCGGTGTTGGCCATGATGGAGAAGGTGGTCAGCGAAGGCACCGGTGATACGGCGCAGCTACCGGGGTATCGGGTTGCGGGCAAAACGGGCACGGCCCAAAAGGTGACAGACTATGGCTATTACGGCGATGGCCGCATCACCAGCTTTGTGGGGATTTTGCCGGTGGAAGCGCCGCGCTTTGTGGTGTTGGCGGTGATTGATGAGCCGTTGGGAGACAACATTTTTGGCTCGACGGTGGCAGCTCCATTGGTGAAAGAGGTGATGGATGCTCTGGTGGTTCTGGAAGGAATTCCGCCATCGTCACCGCAGGCCCTGGGTGGCATTTGGGTGCGTCCTTAAGGGCTCCATAGAGCAGTATTTGCTTAGGCTACCCCCCTTGAATAGGTAGGGTGAGTGTAAATTCAGTGCTCCGGCTTGGGATTGAATTAACCGTAATCTGACCGCCATGATTATCCACAATAATTTGTCTTGAAATCGCAAGACCAAGGCCGGTGCCCTTCCCAATAGCCTTAGTTGTAAAGAGATAATTAAAAGCTTGTTTCTGCACCTCTTCAGACATGCCGGTCCCGTTGTCCCGAATGTGGATGCAGACCTGGTTCCCTAGCCATTCTGTCTTAATTTCAATTTGATTCGGATCCGCTTCAATCTCTTCATATGATTTACCCTGGTTTTTCGACTCCATTGCATCAATTGCATTAGCCAGAATATTCATGAAAACTTGGTTCAATTGCCCTGGAAAACATTTAACCTCAGGCAGATCAGCATAATCTTTCTTGATTGCTACGGCAGGGTGATCCCCTTTGGCTTTGAGACGAGGACTGAGAATTAGGAGGGTACTATCTAGTCCTTCATGGAGATCAAAATCGATTTTTTCATCTTTATCTAATCGCGAGAAAATCCGTAAACTACTGCTGATATCACGAATGCGATCACAGCCCTTTTCCATTGAATTAAACATTTTTGGAATATCATCTAACAAGTAGCCCAGATCAATCTTGGCAGCATGTTTCTTGATTTCAGCATCAGCAGTGTGCTGTTGATAAAGAGCAACATGCTCAACGAGATCAGTCACAAACTGCCTCATTTCCGTCAGATTGCCACTCACGAACCCAATCGGATTATTGATTTCATGGGCTACCCCTGCTACTAAATTGCCTAAGGCAGACATCTTTTCTTGCTGAATCAACTGCAACTGCGATTCTTGAAGTTGCGCCAAAGCCTTTTCTAGGGATTGAGTGCGCTCTTCCACACGCTTTTCTAAGTCTTGGTTAAGTTGCTTGAGCTGCAGGTGGGTCTTTACCCGAGTCAAAAGCTCTAACTCTTGAAAGGGTTTACCGATATAGTCCACAGCTCCCAGAGAAAAACCCTTAGCCATATTTTCTACATCAGAAAGTGCAGTAATGAAAATAACAGGGATTTTGGCCGTATCAGGATTTTGTTTGAGCTGTTGACAGGTTTCAAACCCATCTATTCCTGGTATTTGAATATCCAGCAAGATCAAATCTGGATGATAGTTTTTCAAACGCTTTAGAGCACGCTCACCACTAATGGCTGTCGCTACGGTATACCCGACCGATGATAAGGAGGCTGTAATTACCTCCAAGTTAGCAGGGGTGTCGTCTACAACCAAAATCTTCGATTCATCCATCCTGAAAAGTGTCCTTCTCTAGATGAGACTGCAGCAGTTCTTCAATCTCTTCGACCTTGAAATCTCGGCTTAGCGCAATAATTTTTTCGGCAAAGGTGGCGTATGTCGAATCAGAATCGACTAATGTTTCAAGCTTATGTCTAAGAGCAGTTATGTTGGCATCATGGGCCAGGTTTAATAACTGCTCAAGGCTATCCTGAGAGGGGAGAACGAGTCGTTCGTCTGGCGATGTATTTAGTGCCTCCCTGGGCTCATTGTTCTCATATATCCATTGAATCTCTAGATGTTCTGATAAAAGTAGAAATAGGGTTCTTGCGTCAATGGGCTTCGTTAAGACAGCATCGCCCCCTCGGTCTAGGGACATTTTTTGATCGATTGATGAGACTGAGGCTGATGAAACAATAACCTTGGTCTGAGCTAGCTCAGGCGCATTACGAATTTGGCGTAGAAATTCAAACCCATTCATAACGGGCATGACTAAATCAATAATGACTAAATCAGGGCGCTCAGACTCAACTTTTTCATGGGCCTCTTGGCCATTTCTTGCCACGCTAATCTTGAAACCAAGGGGCTCTAACAGATTTTGTAACACCACACGGTTTTCCCAACGATCATCCACCACCAGAATGTGACGGCGATCGCCCTCATAACCGATAATGTCATCAAGATCCGTTTTGGTGATCTGAAGCTGCCCTTGCCCATCCTGTGGCAGGGGAAAATCAACCGTAAAGAAAAATTCACTCCTCTGCCCCAATTGGCTTTCAACCTGAATTTTGCCCCCCAGCAGCTGTACAATCCGTTGACTAATGGAGAGTCCCAACCCGGTGCCTTCTGCTTGACGTTCAAGATCACCCACCTGCTCAAAGGGTTGAAATAAGTGACTGAGATGATCCGGAGCAATGCCCACACCGGTATCAGCGACTTGAAAGTAAAGGGACACCTGGGTATCCGATAGTGCTAGGGGTTCCACGCATAAAGTAACAGAGCCTTGATCGGTAAATTTGATTGCATTGCCGATTAAGTTCAGTAACACTTGCCGCAGTCGTTTTTCATCGGCTCGAATCCATTCTGGCAATCGAGAACTCGGCTGATAAATTAGCTCAATCTTTTTTTGCTCAGCTCGAACCCTAGCAATCGCCAAAATACCCGTTAGGAAGGTGGATAGGTGGAGTGAACTGGGAGCAAAATCTAATTTGCGTGCTTCAATTTTGGCCAGGTCTAAAATGTCATTGATTAGGGTGAGTAGATGGGATGCGCATTGGTGAATCACCCCAACCCCCTTTTGAGTTTCTTCGGAAAGTGGCCTCGTACGGTTCAGAATTTGGGTATAGCCCAAGATGCCATTTAGAGGCGTCCTGAGTTCGTGGCTCATGCTAGCCAAAAAGTCACTTTTAGCCTTGTTCGCTTGATCGGCTAAATCTTTAGCCTGTTGAAGTTCTAAGGTGCGATCAGCCACCTGCTGCTCTAGGGTATATCGAGCCTTATTCACCTCCGTTGACATGCGGCTAAAGGAGGAAAGTAAGTCTTGAATTTCACGAGGAATCCAGCCTGATCTAAGGGTGAGGGGCTGGGCTTGCGTGCCTGTAGCCAATTGCCTAGAGGCGCGAATCACTGCTTGAATGGGGGACAGAAGATAGCGAGTTAATTGCCAACTAATCAGGGTAGCCAATAGTAAACCGGTTACTGAGATGGCCAGGGCAATGTAGCGGGTTTCGCGGGCTTTCTCTTCGAGTTCGGCATAGGGTTGGGGAATCATCACCCCCCAACCGGTCTCTGGCACATAGGCGTAACCCGCAATCATGTCCGCATTTAAAGCCGGGGTATAGAACTGAGTCACCCCTGTCTCTCGGGCCATCATGGCCTTAACCGGAGGCAATTTGGACATATCCTTAGCGGTATCTTGCCAATCGGCTCGGGGATGGGCGATCGCCTGCCCCGTCTGATCCACAATGGCGGCATGGCCCTGTTCTCCAAAGGTGATCGCGGCTTGAATGTCTCGAAAGTACTCCGTATCAATAGCGGCCAAAGTCAGAATGCCGTTACGGGCAACCCTAACCAGATAAATCATCGGTTGACGACGCGTATTGAAGATGATCGGACTAATGACGACTTCTCCTGGGTTTTGAGCCGCTTCTTGCTGCTGATCTTGAAGGGCGACAAGTCCCATTTCAGGTAAGAAATCTTCACTCCCTAGGGGGTAAGCGAGTGTTTCTCCCTGAACGGCAGCCATCATCCTGATATTAAATGAGGCTAAGAGTTCGATCTCTTCTGGGGAAAAGGGGACCTCAATTTTCTCTGATTTTTCGACAAAAACGGCTTTGAGATCGACCGTATAGCGAGAAAGGGCACCGGTTAAATTTTGGGCCAGCAAAAAATGCTTTTCCTCGACCGCTTTTATTTCTGAGTTGAGTGAACTCTGCTGGACCCAAAATCCCAGAAAGAAGACGGGTACCGTAGCAACAACGGTAAATGAGCAGAAAAGAACTTTTTGTAAGTCAATGAATCGGCTTCTGCCTCGACCACTGGATGTACGCACTGCCATGGCATCAATCTTAGGAGTAGGAGAGTCTAAGGCACATCATCGACATCATGCTGCTGTAGCAGTCGCCAGTCCGGTCAGGACAAGACTGCGACCCACTTTGCTGATTCGCTAAGGATCAGAGCGATCCGAGGTGTCTGAAGCAAAGTAGCCAGCGTTATGGGGGTCAGAACCGATCCCTTGTCAGGAATACAGCCCTCATGACTTCCAGCCTTTGGCAACCAGCGATTCACTACCGCACTATAGCCAGACCTTCAGTACAAGCAAGGACTTGAGCGGAGACGGCCATGCTTTTATAGCCAATATCGCAAAGCTTGCGGCATTGGCGACGCCAGAAAGCCTGTGGATAAAGACTTAGCGCTTTCAAGCGTACCGGAGGCTTTCTGGCCAGAGCTATATATACCTGCACAACTCATTTCTACACCCACAGGGCATAAACCGGGAACTTGCTCGTTCGGCAGGACCATGCTCCTAAAAGTTCGGCACTGGATCGATGAATTCGACCCAATCATTATTCCCTCCAGGGACAGGGTTCGCCCCTGGGTGGGGATCAAGGATTAGGGAGCGTTTGCACCGTTAAGACCTGGGGGGGCGTGGAATCGGCAGGGTAGAGCAGATCCACCTGCACCCGTTGCAATTGGTTGGGCGGAATCAACACCTCCACCAGGGGGCGACCCATATCACCCCGCCGCTGGACGAGGTGAATAAACCGCACTCGCCGCCGCCCGGCTTCATCCCAAGTACTGACCCGCACCGGCCCCCGGAAAAACACCGGAGCAGTGGGGGAATTGACGAACCGGAGGCCAGCGGTACTCAGTACATCTTCTTTAATGGGGGTTTCCAGGGCTACCGTGACCCGTTGGGGGGCGGGGGTTTGGTTGTGCAGGGGCAGGGTGAGGCTGTACTGGATGCCGTAGTTTCCATGGGCTTCGTAGGCGGTATCGTCATAGCGAACGGCCATGGCAGCGCTCTGGTTTTGCCCGGTGCCCAGTCGGCCCTGGTAGAGGGTGCTGATGCCGTAGGAGAAGGCCGCCTCTGGATCAGGGATAACGAGGTGATCACTCCCCTCGTCTGTAAGGGTAGCTTGCCATCGGGAGCCGATCGCCACCCCAGCGACCCGACCGTAGATAAAGGCGTCGGTACTGCCGGGGGGGGTGGGGGCGCGATCGCGCGGTCCCGCGACGGGACTCTCCTGCAGCAGGGATTCCCATTCCGCCAGGGTAGGAGCCCGCTCGATGCCATACCAGGTGATGGGGGCATAGCGGGCGAGGTTGGCCACATGCACCGGGCCACTGCTCTGGAGCCGAATCAAGGTGGAGCGACCATTGAGGGGGGGCTCTAGGGTGCGGACGGGGATCGGCTCATTCATCAGCAGGGTGCTTTGACCAGGGGGAATGATCACCTGGGGGGGAAATCGGTCTTGAGATCGCCCTGCTAAGAAATCTCCGGATACCCGACTTCCCGGTCCGGCAAAGGCTGGAGCCAAGGGGAGATACTCAATAAATTCATCAATGGCGAAGAAGGGCGCATCGGGCTGGCTGAGGTAGCTGTTGCCCTGGATGATGGTCAGGGTGACGGGTTCCTGCCCTGGGTTATGCACCATGATGCCCTGGTACAGGCTGGTGAGGTCATCGGGTTCGGGGGCGCGGGCGACATGGTGGGCAAAGATGTCAAACCGCCCCGAGAGGGCATAGTCCAAATGGGCGTCGGGGTGGGCCATCCCCTCTGGGGGAAAGGTGGAGAGTAAAATTCCGGGCTCTAGTACTAGCTCGGGGCTATTGCTGTTGAACACGGGCACGGTATCGAGGCCACCGGGCAGGGGCCGTACCTCCTGGGGCCGCACAATCTCTGCTGGAGCCTGGGCTATGGGCGCTGCCGCCACTGGGGCCGCAGCCAGCATCAAAACCGATAACCACGCGAACATAGCGTCTGTCTTCCTCTTGCCAGCAAACCGTTTCCCCATCCTACAGAACTCGCCGATGGGAGAAGTGGGGGGGGGACAGGTTCCTGGCCAAATATTTCCGCTTCCATGACGTTTTAGGAAAGGAACCTGTCCCCTTTACTCAAGGGGTTTAGCTGAGTAATGCCTGAAAGCGGGGATCGTCGCGGATAGCGTCAGGCCAAGAATCCATGTCGGCTGACAAGAGTTCTCGATACTCAGGTAGAAGCTGAACCGCCGTCTGTAGTTGCACTATCACTGTTTCAGAATCATCATTTATTGCAGCTATCGCAGCACTAGTAAAACAACCCCAGGCTTCAGGATTTTGCTGAGCTAATGCTTGATACGTTTGCATCTGAGTTTGCAATGCTTCGAGATCCATTGCCTTAGACTCTGGATTAAATGCAGCCCGTATTTCCTGAATACGCTTTTGCTGTCCTTCTGAAAGTCCTGAGCGAAGCCCTCGCTGTATCTGTTCCAAAATCTCCGGAGCTGACATCGCGTTTATCACGTCTGCTAAAGCGTTGGTCTTTTGGCTTTCATCTCCTATCTGTAGCAATATAGAAGCCCTCTGAGCGACTACGAGTTTGTTGTCAGGTTGTAGGACTAAGGCTTGCTCAAAATCATTTAAAGCTTTGTCTAAATCTCCAATAGTCCAATAAACTACGCCGCGTTCACTCAACACTTCAGGGTAGTCTGGTTTGATTTCCAATGCCGTGTTGTAGATGGAGACCGCTTCCTTATAGCGGCTTAAGTTTTTCAACGCATTACCTTTTCTGTGAAGCATTACATGGCTGTCGGGTTTGAGAGCCAGCGCTGAGTCACAAGCAGAGATTGCTGCTTCATATCTGTCCAAATGACTCAATGCCACGCCTGTATTATGGAGCGTTGCATAGTCGTCAGGCTTGAGGGCTAGAGCCTGTTCAAAGCAATTGAGAGCTTCTTCATAGCTACCTAAGAAGTCACATAGCAATACTCCTTTGTTATTGAGCGTTGCATGATCTTCCGGGCGGATCGCTAGTACTGCATCATAGACAAAGATCGCTTCCTCGTAGCGGCCTAAGCTTTTCAGCGCATTACTTTTATTGTGGAGCACCTCGTACCTGTTGGGTTCGATCTCAAGTGCCGCTTCATAGGCGGAAATTGCCTCCTCGTACCGGCCTAAATTAACCAGCGCAAAACCTTTGTTATGGAGCGCATAGTAATGGTAGGGATAGATCTAAAGAGCAGCTTCAAAGGCGGAGATCGCATCATCGTATCTGTTTAAATAGCTCAGCGCCACGCCCTTATTGTGGAGCATCGAATGGTCGTCAGGTTTGAGGGCTAGAGCCTGCTCAAAGCAATTGAGAGCCTCTTCATAGCGACCTAGGAAGTCACATAGCAATATTCCCTTGCTATTGAGCACCGTATAGTCGTCGGGTTTGCTCACCAGTATCGCGTCATAGACGGCCACCGCATCCTCGTAGCGACCTAAGTCGCCCAGTGCACTACCTTTGTTGTTTAGCACTGCATGATTGTCGGGTTCGATATCAAGTGCCGCGTCATAGGCCGAGATCGCCGCCTCAAAATCTGTCGAAGCTATAAAAAGATTGCCTTGTTTAAAGTACAGGTTGTAACGCTTCTGAGCATCTAAGCCTTCCACTTCCAATAGCGATTGAATTTCCAAGAGGCGGTGATTGCGTTGGGCGTGAGTCCAACTCAGATACTGGTGATAGTCACCTTCTGATTGAGTTCGAAGTGATTCGAGGTTGAGGGTGTCGACATCATCGTTGAATTGAGCGACACCAGAGCGCCAGTCAAAAAAATCGGGGGCGCGATGAACGAGATATTTGACGGCAAACAGGGGCAATAAAAAGACAAGGCGGGTGTTGAAGCGATCACGGAAGCATTCTCGCTGCTGGTTCAGATTAATCAGTACCGGGGGCACGCCGTGCCAGCTATAGCTAAAGATTTTTTCGCTACTCCAGCCCAGACGCTTTTTTGATTCTTCATAGTCCAATAATGACAATTCCAATCCTTGAATAAATAGAATTTGGATATCAGAACGTACAGTCAAGATTTTTTGAATGCACTTAAAAACATTGCCATCTTCGATCTCACTACTTAACTTGAGCAAAGCCATAGACTGATCCACTAGGTCGGCCTCCACTCGCTGCATAATTTGCCCTCCACCAGCAAGAGAGCACTGCACGAAAAACAGTCCAAAGCCTTCGGTACGGCGCAGACCATTGAGCAGCATCCGATATTCGGCTTCCGGGTCTACGGCTAAATCTTCCTCATCCCAATCCAGCAGGTTGGTCACGGCTGCTCCTCTGCCGCCTGCTTAAATTCAGGGATCGCCTTGATCAGGGGATGCACGTCATACCAGCATTGCAACGTGCTGTCTTCATCGAAGTAACGGTACTCCATCAGGCAGCGGCGAAACAGCAAGTCCCGGTGGGGCTCGTCGTTTTGAATCGCCCTCGTTTTCGCCACCCTGGCCAGCACTGCCCACTGGCCCTTTTCCACCGTGCGACGATAGGTGTCGCGAGTGACGGCAATGGCACGTCGCACCGCCACCGTGGGGATGGGTAGGGCTTCCGTGCGGTTGAGGGCCTCCTTCATTAGCAACAACAGCTCCCGCACATGGCCCCCACTGGCCAAGCAAAGCTGGGTGATTACAGCTTCATTTTCAAAGATATCGCGCCCCAACTGCACCTCTGGGATATAGGGTTGAATGCGGCGGGTCAGCACCTCCTGCATTCGCGCCACACCGGGCGGATGGATATCGCCTGCTGGGGTTTGCACCATCACCATAGGCAGCAGATCTGGGTTGCCGTAGACCTCTTTCAGATCGTTGGCTCGGTTGGAATACACCATGGAAATGGGCACGGTGTAAATCACATGGCAGTCGAGCCCTTTGAGCTGGTCGCAGCGGTCTAGAAAGATTTCGTCGTGGCTGTTGCGGCCATAGTCATCGTGGATCGGCACGATGCGGTCCAGATTATCCGCAATCACCACCAGTTGGGTTTTACCCCCCGGCAACTTGGTTTTAGCGTCGGCAATGAACTGATTCAGCGCCGTCACCAGAGTGACCGTGTGGGGATTGACCAAATCCCGAATTTTGCGCCGCTGGCTAGGCACCGTGCGAATGCTGGCGGTCATCTCGGCAAACTGACTGGCCAGCATTTTTACATCCAAGGATTCCATCACCACCTTGGTTTGGCCCAGGTCATTCAGGGCTTGGCCCCGCTCCTTAAACCAGCTAATTAACGGGGTGGGGTCAGCCCCCTGCAGTTCTTCCAGTAGATGACGGGTACAGGCCAGCAAAATGTCGGTGTACTGCACATCTTGGGCGTCGATGTCGCCGTCATCTCCGACGGCGGCAAAGTAGACCACAAAGCAGCCTTTGGCTTCTAGGTCGGCCTTCAGTCGCAGCAGCTCTGTAGATTTCCCGGCCCCCCGGTGACCGGCATAGAGCTGGGACGTGTAGCGTTTTGAGCGGATAATCTCTGGCCCCAGATCCAGCAGCACATTGGCGTCGCCCCGCTCTGCCTCGCAATGGACGTAAGCCGGATCTCCCGGTTCCAAAGGGCGAAAGGGGTCAACGGCGTTATAAATCTGGGTGATCACGTCGGCCATGGCCAGACCGTACCAATTAGGAATGAACCTTATGGTAGCGAAGGGCGCTTCTCAATCAATGCGATCTGCACAAATCACAGATTCAGTCCGGGCATTCTAGAGACATCGCTCCATCAGGCCCTGCCATGTCCTTCCCCAGCAACGTCAGCCACTTTCAGACCCTGGTCAGGTCGTTCCATGGGGTGATCGTGATTGAAACCGTAGAAGAAGAACGGGTGCGATCGCTGATTAACGCTGCAGTCAACGACATTCAACTGGCCGTCTTTGAATGGAGCATCGCCCAAGGATTGACCCGCGCCCAGGGCAACGTCCATAACCGTTGGACCAACGAATACGCCCCCCAAGAGAAGCAAACCAAACAGGCGATCGGCAAAACCGCCGAACCCATCGATATGCTGCGCCATATCGAAACCATGGCCTACCCCGCCATCTACTGGCTCAAAGACTTTGCCCGCCATGCAGACGATGCCATCGTCGCCCGCCAACTGCGGGAAGTGCTGCAGCAATTTTCCCAGAGTCGCTCCACCCTGGTGATCACCGGCCATAGCATTAACCTGCCCCCCGACCTGGCTCAAGAGGTGGTCTACTTCGACCTGAAGCTGCCCCAGCCCGAGGAGCTATACCAAGCGATATCGGAGGTGGTGCGATCGCTCCGGGGCAAAATCAAAGTCGAAATTCAGCCCGACGGCATCAATGCCCTGGTGCAAGCCATGCGTGGCATGACCCTGCAGCAAGCCCGCAAGGTGATTGCCTATGCCGCCCTCCACGACGGCAAACTCTCTGCCGACGATGTGAAGCGGGTGCTGCAGCGCAAGGTGCAAGTGCTCCACGACGACGGCTTGCTCGACTACATCCCCGCCGAGATGAACCCTGCCCAACTGGGGGGCTTTGGCGGTTTAAAAAGTTGGTTGAGTCGAGCGCGGGTGGGGTTTGGAGCCCAGGCGCGGGCCTTTGATTTGCCAACGCCGCGCGGCATTTTGATTGTGGGCATCCAGGGTTGCGGCAAATCCCTGGCGGCTAAAACCATTGCGCGGGAATGGGCGATGCCGTTGCTCAAGCTAGAGGCGGGGCGACTCTACGACAAGTACGTGGGGGAGTCAGAGAAAAACTTTCGGCGGGCGGTGACCTTGGCCGAAACAATGGCCCCAGCGGTGCTGTGGATTGACGAGATTGAGAAGGGCTTTGGCCAGTCGGAAAGTGACAGCGATGGTGGGCTGAGCCGACGACTGTTTGGCTCCTTCTTGACCTGGCTGCAGGAAAAGTCAGAGCAGGTGTTTGTGGTGGCTACAGCCAACGACCTATCTCGCATTCCCCCAGAGCTGTTGCGCAAGGGCCGCTTTGACGAGATCTTCTTTGTGGATCTGCCCAATGAGCAAGAACGGGCCGACATTATCCAGATCCATCTACGGCGACGCAAGCAGGATCCCCAGCGGTTTGACCTGGGGGCGCTGGTGCAAGTGACTGACGGCTTTAGCGGTGCTGAAGTCGAGCAGGTGGTGATTACGGCCCTTTATCGCGCCATTCACGAGCAGCGCCCGGTGGATACAGAACTGCTCGTGGAGGAGGTAAAAGCGACCGTGCCCCTATCGATCAGTCGTCGAGAGGACTTGCATCGGTTGCGGACGATGGCCCAGGAGCGTTTTGTCAGCGCTAAATAAGGCCAGATCGTTGCCGCACCAGCTCATGGTTTCATCCTTCTATCGACTAACAAGATGACGGCTCAAGACCACTCTCAAAATTAAGCAAAAAATGATTCGATCTTGGACAATTTTCCTGGGGTTTATCGTCGCGACAGGTCTGGGCGTCAGATATTTACATGGGAACTGGTGGTCTCTACAGACTTACCAATTTGGATCAGAGCCCACCAAGGAGATGTGGTGCTCTCAATCTTCTGACGCCAGTCAAGAAAATGATAGTGCCTTTGCTCAATACTATTTAGAGTCCGGGGGAGATCCGAGCCTGGTTATTTTTGAATGTATCATCGACGACTCTGAAGTATTGCAGCTTTGGATTCAGAAAAGCAGATTAGAGGTGGCCGAAGCTCTAAATCAAGTCGATATGGAAGGCCATACTCTGTTGGCAGCGGCTACAGGGAAACAAGACTATGATCTCGTCCAAAAACTGATCAACGACGGGGCAAGCGTCAATTATATTGGCTCTAAACTCTCATCTAATAGCCCTGTGGTAATCGCCATCAAGAAAGGCGATATGGAGATGCTTCAGCTCTTGGTTGAGAATGGCGCATCTTTAACAGATTCAAAAGGTTCGCTAGAAGAGAATAGCGGTGAAATTCTTGAAGAATTGAACCAATCCTTATCCCAGGACTTAGAGGATGGTGGCGACCGCTGGGAAGACGATATTGATAATTTGATCTACGCCTACGTGGATGGCAATGCGCTGAGCATTGCCATAAGCAACAGACAATACGAGATCGCAGAATATTTAATTGACTTAGGGGTGCCTTATGACGGTAAAGCTACGGTGTCAACGAGAATTGTCTTAGGCGATCAGCAATTTAAGATATTTAGGACGATGCTGGAGGGCGATCCGGCTCTTGTCAACTCAACAGCACTCTCTCAAGCAATCAGAACAAAGAATATTGACCTCATTAATTGGATCCTCAGCAAAAACGTAAAGATCGAATCTGCTGAACTACTCCAAACCACAATCCAAGGAGGAGATCAAAACGTAATTCAGCTAGTCATAGCGCATACGCCTCCAGATCTACTGAGGTCAGCTAAGTTGCTGTCTGTCTCTGTGGTCGCTCAGAATATCCCTCTAATTGACTTCTTTTTGGCCCAAGGAGTACCCATTGATGAAGCATGGGGAGAAGATCAAAAAACGGCCTTAGAATCTGCTTTAGGCGCTGGCGGCAGTAAGCCCAAAGCAACGAATGTGATTCAGCATTTGATTGATCGAGGTGCTGACGTCAATCGAATGGGTTACAAGGGATTCACGCCCTTGGTTTCGATGGTCCAGCAGCGTGAGCCTGACTTGATTAATTTACTCCTGAACAACGGGGCCAATATTGACCAACGGGATGCTAACGGTGATACGCCGTTAATCTTTGCGATTAGAGAAGGCCAGACAGATTTAATCCAGTTACTTGTCAGCCGGGGTGCCAATGTTAATCAACCGAATGGGGCAGGAAGGTTACCGATATCCATAAACCCCAAGTCTAGGGGCGACGACATTCATGATTATCTGGTGTCTCAGGGGGCAACCTTCAATCCGTAGCAGGCAGTGATTTAGACGATGTCTGACGCCCAAAACCTGGGCCTTGGCGATTACACTGGAAATAGATGTAACGAAATGTAAATCATGCCTTCATCCGCCTCTACTGCGAATCAGCGTGTTGTCGTGGTGGGAGGTGGCATTGGGGGGTTGACTGCGGCAGCGCTGCTGGCCAATCAGGAGGGCTACGAGGTCACCGTATTTGACCAGGGTCATGTGCCAGGGGGCTGTGCGTCTACTTTTAAACGGAGAGGGTTCACCTTTGATGTGGGGGCAACCCAGGTGGCAGGGTTAGAGCCAGGGGGCATTCACCACCAGATATTCACCGCCCTGGATCTGCCTCTGCCCGAGGCCACCCCATGCGATCCGGCCTGTGCGGTGTATTTGCCAGGGGAGACGGAACCGATCGCGATCTGGCGCGACCCTGATCGCTGGCAGGCGGAACGTCAGCGTCAGTTTCCTGGCAGTGAGCCCTTCTGGCAATTGCTCAAAACCCTATTTCAGGCCAGTTGGCGCTTCCAGGGCCGGGATCCCGTGTTGCCGCCGCGTAACCTCTGGGATTTAGGGCAACTGGTTACAGCCCTGCGCCCGGATACGCTGATCACGGCCCCATTCACCTTTTCCACCGTGGGGCAAATTCTGAAGCTGATGGGGCTTTACGGCAATCGCCGCCTCAAAACCTTTTTGGATCTGCAGCTCAAGCTTTATTCCCAGGTGAATGCTGATGAAACCGCCCTGCTCTACGCGGCCACGGCCCTCGGCGTCTCCCAAGCGCCCCTGGGTCTCTGGCATTTGAAGGGCAGTATGCAGGTGTTGAGCGATCGCCTCGTCGCTGCCCTGAGGCGTGATGGCGGCAAGATTCTGACCCGGCACACCGTCGAGCGCATTCACCTCTACCAAGGGCAACCCACTGGGGTAACCGTACGCAACCAAAAGACGGGTCAAATCTGGACAGAGCCCGCCGATCAGGTGGTGGCCAATGTCACCGTTCAGAACCTGGTCAAACTCTTGGGTGAGCAAGTCCCCGTGGGCTATCGTCAGCGGGTCAGCCAGTTCCCCAATGCCTCTGGGGCTTTTGTGGTGTATTTGGGCGTTGACCAAGCTGCCATACCCCCAGACTGCCCGCCCCATTTGCAGTTTCTCTACGACTATGACGGCCCCATCGGGGAGAATAACTCGCTGTTTGTATCGGTGAGCCGCCCCGGCGATGGTCGCGCCCCTGAGGGACAAGCCACGATCATCGCCTCTTCTTTTGTGGACTTGCAGCCCTGGCAAGAGACCGACGACTACCCAGCACTGAAGCAGCGCTATACCGACGAGGCGATCGCCAAGCTCGGGCAGTTCTTTGATTTACGCCCTGAGCATTTAATCCATATCGAAGCCGGTACACCCCGTACCTTTGAGCACTTTACCGGGCGAGATCGCGGTGCTGTCGGGGGGCTAGGGATGCGGGTGAATAGTTTTGGTCCCTTTGGGTTTGCCAACCGCACCCCGATTTCTGGGCTTTGGCTGGTGGGGGACTGCACCCATCCCGGCGAGGGCACCGCAGGGGTGAGCTACTCGGCCCAAACCGTGGTGCGACAGATGACGGCAGAGGCATAGGTAAGACCCAGACAGCATCCTAGAATGCACGAGTACAAATACTTGAATCTCGGTAAAACTTCCATCAAGCAGGGTGGGGAATAAAAAGATTAGATAAAGCTAGGGCCAAAACTCCTCAAACCCATAGCTGCTAACTACAGTGGAAATCACAGATGTATTGTGAGATAGATCATGGGAAACCGGTCTTGGACTCGGCTGGGCATGGCGGCTGTGGCGATCTCTGCCAGTGCTTGGACGAACGCTCCAGCCTTAGCGGCTACCCTGGTGAATACCGAGTTAGTCCTCTCGGTAGATGCTTCTAGTAGTGTGAGTTCTGGCGAATTCGCGCTTCAGCAGCAAGGCTATGTCAATGCCTTTCGAGATGCAGAAGTCATCGACATTATTGAAAGTCTGGATGATGGTATTGCCGTTACCCTGCAGTACTGGTCAACCAATACCGCAGCAGCCCTACCGTGGTATCACATCACGGATGCAGCCAGCGCGAATACCTTTGCTGATGCAGTTGCAGCCACGATCAACCCAGGCGGTGGTGTGACGAATATTGCTGCAGCTATCAACTCTGCGACGAATTTGCTATTGACGAATGACTTTGAGGGGGCACGCAAAGTTATTGATGTCTCTGGTGACGGAACACAGAATGCCAATGTTGGCGGGACCGCTCCCTGCTCCGCTACCGGCTATTACATCAACAACGTAGAGGCGGCTTGCACCAACCTAGTGCAAGCGGCGCGAAATAATGCTGCAGCCAATGAAATCATTATCAATGGCTTGCCGATTCTGACGGACGTTTCCACGTTGGATGACTACTACCAAAACTATGTGATCACGGGTGAAGACGCCTTTATCCAGCCAGCAACGACCTTTGGTGACTTTGGCGAAGCGGTGAAACTCAAGATCAAGCGCGAAATCCTGCCGGATCCTGAGCCTGATCCAGCATCTGTGCCTGAACCCTCTATTGTTCTAGGGTTACTCATTGCAGGTGGCTTAGGCACGACGATGGGTCGGCGGAATCCCACTCAACCCAAGTCTTGAGGGTGCTGTACCTGACCTCAAGGAATTGATATTACCCATCCATGCCAGTATTCAGGTCAGCTAAGCCTGCTAAGATTTGCGCTGTGGTTGCCGTCCAACCCACGATGCCGCCCTGGGCGCGGACCATGGCGAGAGTGGCCTGCTTGAACTCAGGAAAGTAACTTTCGGTGGCATCTTCCACCAAGAGGCATTCGTAGCCGCGATCGTTGGCCTCTCGCATCGTGCTTTGTACACAGACCTCGGTGGTGACGCCGGTAAATAGCAAGTGGGTGATCTGCTGCGATCGCAGCAGTTCGTCTAGGTCCGTGTTGTAAAACGCCCCTTTGCCCGGTTTGACAATCACCCATTCGTCAGGTTTCGGAGCCAGTTCAGGGATGATCGCGTTGCCCGGTTCGCCGATCACCAGAATGCGCCCCATAGGGCCAGGGTCACCAATTTTGAGGTCGCTGTCTCCTCGCTGTTGTTTTGATGGCGGGCAATCAGACAGGTCGGCACAATGCCCCTCTTGGGTTTGAATAATCGGCCAACCGCGCTCTCGAAACGTTTTCTGCAGTTTTTGCACCGCCGGGACGATCCCCTGCAATAGCGACACATCATTGCCCAGGGATTCACCAAATCCCCCCGGTTCCAAAAAGTCACGCTGCATGTCGATGATCATCAGAGCCATTTGGCTATCGATCGGGAGAGGGTAGTCGTAAGGCTGTGCGGCGATGGTCCTGAGGGACCAGTCTTTGACTATCGCGGCCATAGGCTTCGGAAACAATGGGTTAGGGTGAAATATTTTTCAAATAATACGCAGTCTCAGCAAGGATAACCGTATCCCTAGCATGACAACGCTCCAGTTTTGACGCGCCGTGCTTTGATCCAGGGCATACCGTCCCAACTTCCACGCAAAGACAAGAGCAATGAAAAAATACCCCGCTGAATATGCTTCAGCGGGGGGACAAATGTCCTATGCGTGATTAATCAGTTAGATCCAGATCACCTGCTCAGCCTAGGCATGTTGTTGCTTACGTTTGAGAGCCATAGCCATGCCACCGACTGCCATTAACCCCAGCAAACTAGCTGGCTCAGGAACAGATTCAACCTCGACTTCCGTGAGCTGTGCAAACAAACGAGCTGTATTGACCTGATTCTCTTCGGTAACAAATTCATTAACTAGAGGACCTCCCTCCTCCACAGAGAAGCCTTTCAAGCTTAGGTTGTAGTCAATCCCGCCCAAATTAATGACCTGTTGCGAAACGCCGTTATCCAAGAAGCTCACAACGTCAGGACAAATAGTTGCACCAGAAGGGTTACAGGGTATTGAGTTAGGCGTCTCGTCGTGGATAAAGTCGAACGAGAACGTCTCAGAGAAGGAGTCCAAATCAAACTGAACGTTCAAGGTAGCCGCTTCTAAGGTCGTACCGGTAATTACGTAATTGTTATGGGTAAATGTTCCCAGCAGAAAAACGTCGTCAATCAGTGACTGGATAGTGGGGGACCCATTTACGCCGTCAAACACGTAAGAGCTTTGTTCTTGGTCAACAGGATTGCCCCAAGAAATTTGGTTAGTGCCCCCTCCACTGATACCAGAGCCAGGGGCCGTAGGCGTCCAAGTCCCCGAAGTGGTCAGGGAAGCTGCATTGGCAGCGCCCGCAAACACAGCCCAGCCCACGCCAACCGTTACAGTCAGTTTTTGTAAATTCACAGCACTAATCTCCCGATTATATTTATGCGATGACTGAAGGCTGTTTCGAGTTGGGCACCTGATGCCACTCACCCACTCCACAACATGAGAGTTGGGAGTAACCTCCAGATGAGGTAACCGTATTTCAACGGAAGTTATTGTGTAAATATTGCTACTCAAGATTTCACGGAAACTTTAAGTAGCATTTATGTCCAGGAATAACTCAAAATCTAGTGAATTCTCCGTATATCTAAGGATCTCAGAGACCTTTAAACTTGAATTCTGATTTTTTAGATACCCTAGTCTTCATAGGGGCTTCACAAAAGCTACGTTATGAAGCTGGTGCTGTCAGGTTTGCAACCTTCATGATCCCAACAACCAATCTCATGGTGGTCTGTGATGATACCTAAGGGTAGAGATAATTGGCTTATCGATTCTGAAAATGCATGGTTTGGGGCAAAATCACAATCGGACGATCTCGATAATGCAGAATCATCTGGGCCATTTCATTCTGAGAACCAAATGGCCCAGGTCATGAGTGGTTTTAGACCTGCCGGAGCTGCTCAGACCAAATGCGGGTGGGGAGTCCCCAAACATAGATAAAGCCCTCTGCCGACTGATGCTTGAATTCATCTTCGCGACCATAGGTGGCTAAAGTCTCGCTATAGAGGGCCGTATTAGATTGGCGACCGACAATTTGAGCGCTGCCCTTATAGAGCTTCACCCGCACCGTTCCATTTACGCGGGCTTGAGTTTGGTGAATGAAGGCATCCAGAGCTGCTTTCAACGGGCTATACCAGAGACCGTTGTAGACCAGACGGCTATAAGTGTCTTCGATACCTCGCTTGTACTGAGTGACATCGGCTGTGAGCGTGAGGCTTTCTAGGTCACGATGGGCGGCGATCAGCAGGAGCAGGGCTGGAGCTTCGTAAATCTCACGGGATTTAATCCCCACTAGGCGATTCTCAATCATGTCAACCCGACCCACGCCATGGTTGCCCGCCACAGTATTGAGGGTTTCGATCAGCGCCAGGGTGGATGTGGCCTCTCCGTTTAAGTGGGTGGGTATCCCGGCGGTAAAGCCAATTTCGACATATTCAGGCTCGTCAGGAGTACTAGCGATCGCCCGAGTCATGGCAAAGACTTCTTCTAGGGGCTCATTCCAGGGATCTTCTAAAGGACCGGCTTCAATACTGCGACCCAGCACGTTGAAATCAATACTGTAGGGAGAAGATTTTTTGACGGCGAAAGTCAAGCCATATTTTTCACCGTAAGCGATCGCCTCTTGACGGCTCATCCCCCATTCTCGGGCCGGAGCCAGAACCTTGAGATCGGGATTCAGGGCGGTAATCGAGACATCGAAGCGGACCTGGTCATTGCCTTTGCCAGTGCAACCATGGGCCACCGCATCGGCCCCATGTTCGTTAGCTGCATCCACCAAAAGCTTGGCAATCAGGGGGCGGGCTAGGGCCGTCGAGAGGGGATAGCGGTTTTCGTAAAGGGCATTGGCCTGAATGGCCGGAATTGCATAGTTAGCCACCAGTTCATCTGTGGCCTTGACCACCAAAGACTCCGTCGCACCTGCGGTGATTGCCTTGGCACGAATGGCATCAAGGTCTTCCCCTTGACCCAAGTCAACTGCGAGGGTGATCACCTCACTCACCCCAAATTCATTTTTCATGTAAGGGATGCAGACGCTGGTGTCGACCCCACCGGAATATGCTAAAACGACGCGATTTGCCCGACCCATTGCGATCACCTACCTAACTCACAAGCCACTTATTTTCTCACAACAATTGAACGGTTTCAGACCACTGCCCAAGCCTTATGGCTCGGGGATATCGGGCAACCGGTAAGGTAAAGAGACATCTCCTCCCTCTCCACCGGTATTGGACACGAAGACCGTGCTTCAGAATTCAAAATTCACCACCACACCCAATAAACACCACACAACACCAACACACAAAAAACCCCCAAAAAAAAAAAAAAAAATAAAAAAAAACAAAAAAAAAAATAACAAAGCAAACC
>ERZ1740060.444-NODE-444-length-23601-cov-22.338232_pt1 | contig 23601 bp, 30 predicted proteins | sample MGYA00581743_ERZ1740060 | MGnify/ENA primary metagenome ERZ1740060 (study PRJEB43018, sample SAMN04849235) | marine metagenome | isolation source: floating plastic debris | place: Pacific Ocean | collected 2008-08-27 | study: EMG produced TPA metagenomics...
CCGCCTACTCCCTTAGCAGGGGAGCGCCTTCGACCACTCGGCCACGTCTCCGTCGGCCGGTCTAAGGATCACAACTGCGGAAAACAAGGGGTTTTTCGCGGGGCGGGGCTGCAAATGTCAAAGGCGCTGGAATCGCAGTCTTTGTCCGTATATCGCTCCATGCCACAGACCGATGCCATCAGCGCGCAGTGAGGCGCAGCGCGTCGATCCGCACGGTGCCGGGCTGGGTGTTATCACATAAAAAGCCGAACGCCTCCAAAGTGTTGCCTGCAATATCCGAAGACACTGGCGCGCCCAGTGACAGTGCCACGCCCGCCTCAAGCGTTACTCTACGCCACTGACTGGCAGTGCGGGCCAATGCAAGGGAGAACGGTTCAGCGCCTGTCCAATCTTGTGCGGTATGAGCGGCGCTGCATGAAAATGTCGCCTCGCTTGCCACCCATTTTCCGCTGATGCGCAGCAAGACGCGCACGGCACATGATGGTGCGCTGTTGTTCATCAGCCATGTGATCGACGCTGCGTCCTGAAAGCGCAGGGGCGCGTTCTGAAACCCGTCATAGACCGCAGCGCCAATACCGACGGCCGAGGCGGAGCGGGCAAGATATCCGCCATGCCCCGCACCAGAGCCTGCGAAATTATAGACCTCCGGCACAGGGTCCCCAGGCACCAGATCGGTGGTCTCGGTCCCGGTGCTGCCCTGAAAACTGCGCCAGCCCAAGGCGCGAGAAGCAACTTTGACGCCAGTCCGAAAATCGTCGTGAAAGAGCGGCTGCGTTGCCGGACGCTCGGCCAGAAAGAGGGCGCGTATCTCGGTTTGAGACAGCGCTCTGTCCCAGACACGCAAGCCTGCGATCTCTCCTTTGAGGAAATTGCCATAGCCACCGCTTAGACGCACGGCGCCGACAGTAAATTCGGCTGGGCTGGGGTTCAGGCCTGCGCTGTAGGGCCGCGGATTCGCCGGGCCGGTCTGGCCCTCGATATCGGTGTAGGACGGAACCGCCTCAAAGCCCCCATCAAGGTAGGAACGGATCGCCGCCCCGTCATAGGTAAAGACGGCAAATCGCCAGCCATCACTGCCGTCAGGCGCAATCCGCCGCGCGTTCCACGCGTAGTCGCGCATGTAAGGGTAGCCAGGGGTCACCTGCCCATCGCCGCTGACATGGCCACAAACCCGGTCATCGCCACCATAAAGAGCAAGGTTCACAAAAAGCGCGTATTGGCGTTGCGGGTCTTGCACGGCTTCAGGCCAGATCCCGGCAATCGCAGCATTGGTGTCGCCCGTGCGCTTGACCCATGCAGCAACCGTGACCTGCGTTGCCGCGCCGCCCATCTGAAGTCTCCCGAGCGCGTTTTCAGCGATCACGAGATGCTGATCGGTGCCATCAAAGGCAAGGCTCGCGATACCGGGGCGAAACCCGTCGGGCTTCCGCAAGGGCGCTGTTGCACCAGCAGCCACAGCAAGCGCATGGCCGTTTTGATGATCGACATAGGGCGCACCCGGCTCTGAGAAGTCCCAGGCGGCGACAGGGCCGTCGTGCATCACAGGCACCGCCGACGTCGTCAACGACGCGCCGAGCGAGAGGCCTACCATAGGCCGACGATCCCGGTCGCTGTCGTGCCACTGGCCAGAACCTTGATGGCGCGGATCGGAAAGACGGACCCCGCTGCGATATGCAAGGTGATCGTATCACCATCAACAGTGCGCAAGGCAACATCGCCTGTCGTGGCGACATTCAGCGCGCGTGTGGCAACCGACAGCGTCAGCTGGTCATCCGGTGTGATCGGTGCGCCGCCCGACGGTGGTGATTGCAATGTATTTCCATGGCTTTTGAAACGATCACTCATAGTGAAACCCCTTGCTCTGCGCGGGCAAAGAGGCCCGGTTGCGTCAGCGCGGAAGTCTCTGTGAGAGGGGCTACCAGTTCGTAAAGGGCGCGGGCGGGGCTGCTAAAACGGGGTTAACGCCGTTGCATGGCATATGCGCAGCCCCGTCAGGTGTTGAACAAGAAGTGCAAAACGTCGCCGTCCTTGACGGTATAGCCTTTGCCTTCAGCACGCATCTTACCCGCTTCTTTCGCGGGTTGTTCGCCGCCAAGCGAGACAAAATCATCATAGGCGATGGTCTCAGCGCGGATGAAGCCCTTCTCAAAATCACCGTGGATTACACCAGCCGCCTGCGGGGCCATGGTGCCTGTCTTGATCGTCCAAGCGCGGGCCTCTTTCGGGCCAACGGTGAAGTAAGTCTCAAGGTGGAGCAAGTCGTAGCCCGCACGGATCAGGCGATCCAGACCCGCCTCTGCCAGACCCATTTCCTCAAGGAACATCGCAGCTTCTTCGACGTCAAGCTGGCTGATCTCTTCCTCGATCTGGGCTGAGATCACCACGTGCGCGGCGCCTTGCTCTGCCGCCATTTCCGCGACTTTGGCCGAAAATGCGTTGCCCTCAGCGGCCGAGCCTTCGTCTACGTTGCATACATAAAGGATCGGCTTAGTGGTCAGAAGTTGCAGCATCTTCCACGCTTTCGCATCCTCTGCGTCCACATCCACAACGCGGGCGGGCTTGCCGTCTTCGAGCACGGCCAGCGCCTCTTTCAACAGGCGCTCCTGCTGTACGGCTTCCTTGTCTCCCCCGCGCACCTTGCGCGACAGGTTTTGCAAACGCCGCTCAATGCTTTCAATGTCCGACAGCATCAACTCGGTCTCGATCGTCTCGGCATCCGCAATCGGGTCCACGCGCCCTTCCACATGGGTCACGTCGCCGTCCTCAAAACAGCGCAACACATGGGCAATCGCGTCCACCTCGCGGATATTGGCCAGAAACTGGTTGCCCAGGCCTTCACCCTGCGACGCGCCCTTCACAAGCCCAGCAATATCCACAAACGTCATTCGCGTCGGGATCACCGATTTACTCTGCGCGATCTCTGCCAGCGTATCGAGCCGCGCATCCGGCACCGCGACCTCGCCCACATTCGGCTCGATGGTGCAGAACGGGAAATTCGCAGCCTGCGCGGCCGCCGTCTTGGTCAGCGCGTTGAACAGCGTCGACTTGCCCACATTTGGCAGTCCCACAATTCCCATCTTAAAGCCCATAGCGGCCTCCATATCCTTGGTTGCGCCCCCTTTAGAACGTCCCCCAAAAACACGCAACGAGGATTGAGTTCGCCTGCAATTTCCGGCAACAGGACGAAAGCAGTTTTCAAGGACGCCATCATGACCCGTATCGATGCCAAATTTGCCGAGTTGAAAGCCCAAGGCCGCAAGGCTTTTGTGGCTTATGTGATGGCGGGCGATCCGAATTACGAGACCTCCCTTGAGCTGGTCAAAGGGCTGCCCGGTGCGGGTGTCGATATCATCGAGTTAGGTCTTCCGTTCACCGACCCGATGGCCGACGGCTCGACCATCCAGCTGGCGGGACAGCGTGCGCTTGAGGGCGGCATGACGCTTGATAAGACGCTGCAAATCGCGCGTGAGTTACGCAAGGATGACAATACCACCCCGATTGTGATGATGGGCTATTACAACCCGATCTATTCGCGTGGGGTCGAAACCTTCTTGAAACAAGCCAAAGAGGCCGGGATTGACGGGCTTATCATCGTCGATCTGCCGCCCGAGGAGGATGTGGAGCTGTGCATTCCCGCCCAGAAAGCGGGTCTTAATTTCATCCGTCTGGCCACGCCAACCACCGATGGCAAGCGGCTGCCGACAGTCCTGCAGAACACGTCCGGTTTCGTCTATTACGTCTCGATCACCGGCATCACCGGCGCGGCCGAAGCACAAGCCAGCGACGTCGCCCCCGAAGTTGCGCGGATCAAGTCGCAGACCGACCTACCTGTCATCGTGGGCTTTGGCATCAAGACGCCCGAGGCCGCCGAAAGCATCGCAGGCGTTGCCGATGGCGCTGTTGTCGGATCGGCCATCGTCAGCGAGTTGGCTTCCGGCAAGCCCGTCTCTGAAGTGCTTGAGTTTGTCAGGACACTGGCGGATGGCGCGCACCGGGCTTAGTCGCGCATCCGGTCCAATTCCTCGCGCAATTCGCGTAGACCGGGCAACAACCCGGCAACGTGCTCTGACGGCACGAGGTCCGCCAGCTTTGCGACGTCCGGCGCCAGCGCGGCTATTGCCTCTTCGCGGAACTGGCAGCCGGCATCGGTGATAAACACCAGCTTGCTGCGCTTGTCCTTCGGGTTCGGCACCATCCGGACGAACCCATGCCGCTCTAATCCAGCAAGCGTGTGCGTCATCGATGTTTTGGGCTGCTGAAACGCCGTCGCCAGTTCCAAAGGTGTGCGCCCGTCAGACACGCGCACCAGATGGTTCAGCACCGAAAAATGCGGCAGCACCAGCCCTTCAGGCAGCCGCGCTTCGAACATCGCGCGGCTGAGCTGTCCAATGATACCAATCTCATTGAACAGCTCGAAGTAAAGGCCGGTGATCTTATCAGGCATTCGTCAGTTTTGCGTCCAGTGGCCACCGCGGAGTTTGCGGCGTTTGCGGACCGTAGCCCAAACGGCCCAGCATTTGAACCGTGTCACCGTCGCGCCCCATCAAGGCCTGCGCTTGCTCAAATAAGGCGGACATTTCACGGTATTCCTGCAAGCACTGACTGATCGGATGCAGTTGCAGCCCCGCCAGTGTTGTCGCAAGGTTTAGCCGCAGCCAGCGCCGCCCGACCTCAAGTTGATCTAGCCGCGTATTTCCCTTTGTAGTCAGCACGGCATAGGCAGGTGTTGCATGCAGCATCTCGCGGTATATCTCGACACCGGTCTGGAAAGACCGGCTGTTCGGGTCCATTTGCGTCTCGGGCGTGATCTGTCCGGCCAGCATCAGCGCTTCAAGAAACGGACCACCCAGATCAATCCCGTCCGGGGAAGCGTTGATCTGGGCTTTGCCAAACCGCATCAGATCAACGCTTTCTTTCATAGTGCTTTGCGTCGTGGCTTCGACCACCCAGGCCTTCCATGTCAGGTCTTTAACCTGCGCAACCAAAGCCGGGTCGGTGATGACATCTGCGTATGGCTCTATCGCGGCCACAAGGTCAGGCGCGATGGCGCGATCCTCAAACGGCTCTTTGCAGGACCGCCGATCCATGATGCCATCGGCCAGCGAATCTCGCGCAGCACCTTGCGAAAACACGATATCCGCCACGATCAAATCGCCACCTTCCGGGAACGGCGTGATCTGCGCCGTATATCCATCCTGGGCCGCTGCGATTTTCAGCAATTCCACAAAGCAGCCCATGCTGATCGTCAATTGCCGGTCAAACGGATCTGTTTCGGGCAGGTTCAACGCAGGGTCGCGGTGCAGCCTGATCCGGTCCACCCCGATCAACTCGGCGACCCAAGGCTGGCGGTTATGCGCGTTCGGCGCCAGCAGCGCGTAGGAAAGAGCGCGTTGGCGCGGATCGGCATAGCCGCCCGCCAGCCGCCAAGGCTCAAGCGCGCGGTGCGGTGTGCGGGTGGCGACAAATCCAGCGGCAGAGGCGCTGGCGGCCAAAACGGTTCCACCCCCGATCAGGGCGATGGCTTTGCGACGGGACAGGGTCATAGGGCTCTCCATAAGGTTGATATGGTTCGATGTCGTACTAATATGATACGATATCGCACTATGTCAAGCCGTCCCTGCGCTTTTCTGTCTATTGCTCGAAACGCCTCAAATCGGTAAGCAGACCGAACCAATATTGCCTATTAGGACATTGAAATGCCCGTCATCACTGAAATCGAAGACCTCAAGCGCATCTACAAACGCCGCGTACCGAAGATGTTTTACGACTATGCCGAGACGGGCAGCTGGACTGAGCAAACCTTCCGCGAGAACTCCTCCGACTTCGACCAGCTTCGCCTACGCCAGCGCATCGCCGTCAATATGACGGGCCGGAGCACAGCCACCAAAATGGTCGGCCAGGACGTCGCCATGCCCGTCGCACTCGCGCCGGTGGGGCTGACCGGGATGCAGCACGCGGATGGCGAGATCCTTGCCGCCAAAGCTGCCGAAAAGTTCGGCGTGCCCTTCACGCTTTCCACCATGTCGATTTGCTCGATCGAGGATGTGGCCGAGAATACCGAAAAACCCTTCTGGTTTCAGGTCTACACCCTGAAAGACGATGATTTCATGCGCCGTCTGGTGGACCGCGCGAAGGCTGCAAACTGTGCAGCTCTCGTCATCACCGTCGATCTTCAAATCATGGGCCAGCGCCACAAAGACCTGAAAAACGGCCTGTCTGCCCCGCCCAAGCTGACGCTGAAATCCATGGCCAACCTCGCCACAAAGGTGCCTTGGGGCCTTGAGATGCTGCAAACCAAACGCCGCTTTTTCGGCAATATCGTGGGTCACGCCAAAGGGGTCAGCGACCCCGCATCGCTGTCGTCCTGGACCGCAGAAGCCTTTGACCATTCCCTCGACTGGGAGCGCATCAAGTTCCTGCGCTCGCTTTGGGACGGCCCTGTCATCCTCAAGGGCATCCTAGATGTTGAGGACGCAAAGATGGCCGCAAATGTCGGCGCGGACGCCATCGTTGTCTCAAACCATGGAGGCCGTCAGCTCGACGGCGCGCTCAGCTCAATCCGGATGCTGTCCTCCATCGTCGAGGCGGTCGGGAACAAGATTGAAGTGCATCTGGATAGCGGCATCCGCTCGGGTCAGGATGTTCTCAAAGCGATGGCGATGGGGGCTAAGGGCACCTATATCGGACGCGCCTTCGTCTATGGTCTTGGTGCTATGGGCGAAAAAGGCGTCACCTTCGCGCTTGAGACGATCCATAAAGAGCTCGACACCACAATGGCGCTTTGCGGTCGCCGCGATATCCACGATGTGGATCGAAGCAACTTGTTGATACCGAAAGGGTTTGAAGGCGACTGGGTCGCTTAGAAGAGCCCCGGATTTAATCCGGCGTCTCTGCCCCAGTCTGCTTTCAAAACGACAACTGAACACCAACGAAGCCGGACGTGACTGTGTCCTCGTCTACAATTGGACTGTCGCTCACGTCTTCGGGCAAGAACTCCATCTTGACCGACCCGACAAGTTGCGCAGCCTCGGACAAGGCAAAGCCAGAGGATAACGATACATATGGGGTGATCGACCCACCGACCTCATAGTCGGACCGACCGTCAGTGGATTCGTCGCGCTCAACACCGTATAGATACGAGCCCAAGCCACTACTTTTCCAAGACATTCCGCCGGTCACGTTCAACGGCAAAGCACCCAACGCGAAACCGGTCGACACCGATAAGTCGACCTCTTGGCCGTCATGCTCCCCGGTCAATTCCTGCAAAAGAATGGCCGAGACCGAGGTTCGCTCACCCAAGGCATAAGAAAAACTCAGGCCTCCATCCAGCGTGATCTCGCGATCAATTCCGTCCAACTCGTCACTGTCAGGGTCGTCCAGCGCGGTGAACCGAGGCAGCAGGATTGCCTGTGCGCTTAGTGGCGCGGTCGAATACAGATCAAGCGCGGCTCCATCCGTTCCGATGCGCCATCCATCACCTTGATATCGCAGGATCGGCACCGCACGTGCCTGAGTGTCTTCCCCGACATAAGGGCTTGAAGATATCGACACACCTGCGCCAAAGCTGAACCCTTCCTGAGCAACGGCGCTCGTCGTCGCCAAAGCGATCAATGCGAGGAATGCTGATGCGGCAAGGCGCATGATGTAACTCCGTGAGGGAACCCAAAACTAACCGTTTCCATCTCAAACAAATAGGACTCTTTCGCAGAATGCCTAGAACGGCTCGCCCCGCGCCGCCCGGCGCAACCCCTTGAGCAGCGCAATCGGGATAAGTGATACGATCAATAATCCGCCGATCACCATGAACGCCGTGGGCAACCCGGCAAATTCCGACATCAGGCCCATCAGCGGTGGCCCTATGAAAAAGCCAGAAAAGCCGATGACAGCTGTCCGCGAGATTGCATGTGTCCTAGGGCCAGGGCCAACGCTTTGCCCAACCATCGCCAACGCGGTTGGCGCAATGACCGACACGCCAAGGCCTAAGATACCAAATCCAAGATAGGCTTGCGTCGGCGTCGTCGCAGCAGCCGCCAAAAACGCGCCGCAAGACGACAGGATCGCTGCCATCCCGATCAGCACGGCATTGTCCACCCGTTCAGAAATGAGCTGCCCGGTCAGCCGCCCAACCCCCATGGTCAGCCCCAGCATCGTTGGCCCAAGCGCCCCTTGCATCGCGTTCCCTCCCAACGAGCGTTCGACATGCAAGGCGGACCAGCTTTCACTGGCGGCTTCCGTCATAAAAGCAATCATCACAACGATCCCACCCAGCACGACAGCGCCCAAAGGATAGCCAAGGCCCTTTGGATTGTCTGCGTCGGCCTCGACCACGGGCATGCGCATCCAGCGGCTTGCAAGACTGATGAGCGCCAACAGACCGGCAAACATCACAAATGGCGGCAGTTCTGCGGCGCGCACCACGCCTGTGACAAAGGCAGAGGCTGCATAGGCAAACGAGAACATCGCATGATTGAGGTTCATCAATGAGCGCTGCTCAGACGCCTCAAGCTCGCTTACCCGTGCGTTCATCACAATATCCAGCAAGCCAGACGCAAACGCGACCCAAAGCATCGCCATCGCAAAGCTCATCGGCACACCCGCAACGCCCGGAAATAAAAACCCGATACCCAGAAACAGGGCACCCGCAGGCATCGCACGTTCCGCCAATCGGCGGTCCAGCGCTGGGGCGACCAGCATCGCGCTCATCAGGCCAATCGCCGAGACCGACAGGATCATGCCAAATAAAGCGTCCGACGCCCCGATCTCGGCCTTCAGGTCGGGCACGAATGCCGCAAACGACCCCCAAAGGACACCCATCGACGCAAAAGCCAAGGCGGGCGCACGGGACAGGGAAAGATCACGACGTAGCGACATAGCTAATTCGTTCGCACGGCCCAAACCCTGGGTCTAGAGGGAATCGTGCGCGTCTACCGCCCCTCAGCGCCCAATTGCGCAACCTCTTTCAACCATCCCTCGACAGCGCCGTCCTTGGGATGACTGGCCGGCGCAAAGTTTGTCACCCGCGCTGGCTTCATGCCGACAAACTCAAATATCTGCCCTTTGATCTGACGCATCAGTGCTTTGCGGTAGAGCAGTCCGAAATAAAGTGTCGGCGTGTCGGAAGTCACAAACGCCCGCGCTGAACGCCCTGTCAGCAAAGGCAAGGGCATACCGATGGCCGTCTTTTTACGGGTATCAAACGCCCATCCGGGCTGAAATGTGCGGTCGAAAAGGCCTTTCAGCTTGGCAGGCAGTCCGCCCCACCACATCGGCGTGCTCATCACGAAATGCTCCGCCCAATCCACGTCTGCCCGAAGCGCGATCAGATCAGCCTCTAATGGCTTTTGCGCGTCATATCCCGCGATGCCGTTATCCGGATCAAACGACAGGTCGCGAAGGTGCGTGATGCGCACTTCATGTCCGGCGGCCTGTGCCGCCTCGGCATAGGTTTCAGCGATAGTCCGGCTCAAAGACGTCTCAGCAGGATGGCCGTTCAGCACAAAGATGCGTTTCGCGGGCATGGGTGTATCCTTCGATAAGAATTAGAAACTGACCACGGTCATATTTCCAAAATTGACCACGGTCAATTAATTTCGTATGGACCCTCCATGTCAAAGCCGATCCAAAACCGAACGCGCGCGACACGCGCTAGGCTGATCGAAAGCGCGCAAGGTATAATCGCTGCCAAAGGCTATGGCGCACTGCGCGTTGAAGATGTGGTGCAAACCGCTGGTGTCGCGAAAGGTACTTTCTTTGCCCATTTCGCAGGTAAGGACGGCCTGATGGAGCTGATGATCGGCGCCCAGATCAACGCCTTTCTGGATGAAGCAGAGACCTGGCCTGCCCCTCAAACCATCGACGATCTAGTCTCACAAATCGTGCCGCTGATCCAATTCATGACTTCCGAGCGCTATGTCTTCGACGTGATCCTGCGCCATTCCGGCGCCGCTGCGCGTGAAGAGATCGGCCCAATAGCTCAAACCTTTACCCGTCAAGTCGATGTGGTCGCGCGCTGGCTGTCTGACAGCCCCTTCCGAAAAGACATCTCAGGGTATCTTTTGGCCGAGGGAATTCAAGCCTTCTCGGTGCAGGCGATGGCCTTGCATTTTTGCGCCATCAACAACAGCGAAACGATGGAGGACCGGCTCCGCATCTACCTCGACGCTTGGCTCAATCCACGCCTCGCAAGTTAGCTGACCCGATGATTTGACGAAGGCGGGATCGACGAACTCTATAGCTCTCAACGATCACCCTCAGCCCGCAACCTGCTGATGCACCTCAATCACGTTACCTTCAGGGTCCATGAAAAAGACCTGATGCCATTCCTTTGCAAAAGCAGTCCCGTAGTCTGAATAAGGAATGCCACGCGCATCCAGCACGGCTAGAAACGCTGCCAGATCATCAGTGCGAAACGCGATATGGCCGCGGTCCACCGGGTTGATGACCTGACCATTCTTGAACGCAACATCCAACGCGCGTTCCGCCAGATGCATCTGCATTGCCCCTTCGGTGGCAAAGCGGATTTTTCCGCTATACCCGGCATTCTCAGTTTCCCTGGTGCGCGGAAACTGGTCTTGGGGAATATCATCTAATCCAAGCACATTCGTATAAAAATCATGCATGCGGTCGACGTCTTCGGACACGAAATTGATATGATGAAATTCCAGTTTCACGCTATATCCTCCCGGGCCAATCCCGCCGTCCGCACACATTAAGACCTATGCCGGACGCGTCATACGAAACATAAGCTTCCAATTTGTATAGACGTCCAACCGTTCCAGATCACTGGGAAAGTATTCACTAGGCGGCGCTGTTGGAATGAAGGTATCAGCCAAAAACCGATTGATGGCGACGTCAAATCCCGCATCCCGAAATGCAGTTGCGATATCGCCGACGCTATGATCGGGCACCGGGACATTTGAGACGACCTCGATCCCGGGTCGCCACGTCGCCCACAGCGGGTTGTCCCGATGACAACAAGTGACCGCATAATAAGCGCCTCCGGGTCGCAAAATCTCGAAGACCTGGCGGGCATGATCGGCCAGATCGCCAATCAAATAGATCACCTCGTGGCTGAAAGCGACGTCAAAGCCGGTGCCTGCGTCAGACAGCTGGTCGGTTGCCAGATACCGTAGCTTACGATCACCCTTATGCGCTTCGGCTAAAGCGACACGCTGAGTGGCAAGATCAACCCCCACGCCTTCCGCAAACGAGACAGTGTCATGCAGCATCCGAAGAAAGCCGCCTTGGTTACACCCGATATCCAGCACGCGGTCCTTTAGGCCAATCGGCACTGCACCAATCATCGCTTGCCAAATCCATGCGTGTTCTTTGGTCATGCTATCCTCGTCCTCAGGACAGGACGACCATGTCTTAATCAACTTTGTCATTCAAAGCTCCTTAGAGATATGGAGAGCTGGGATTAAAGCCTGGCCGTAAAGCCACAATGATGGCCTCGCAGACATCAATCAAGCGCCTTTGAAAAGCCCCTTCCCAAGCCCAAAAGACTCGTCTATACGCGCGGCTTCACGGGACATACACCCTTGGAGGATGTCCCATTAACCTGAAAGGAAATACCATGGCTGGTGAGATCCCTGATCTTCACGCCGAGGTACGGACGGGGACAGGCAAGGGGGCCGCTCGTCAAGCTCGCCGTGATGGCGCCGTACCTGGCATTGTTTACGGTGGCGGAGTTGACCCGCTGCCCATCAATATCCCCTTCAACGTGCTTCTCAAGCGCCTCAAAGCAGGCCGCTTCTTGTCGACGCTCTTCAACATGAAGGTTGAAGGCCACGACGATGTGCGTGTGATCTGCCGGAATGTGCAGCGCGATGTTGTCAAAGACCTGCCCACGCATGTCGACTTCATGCGTCTGAACCGGAACACGAAGATCAACCTCTTCATCCCGGTTGAGTTCGAAAACGAAGAGGCCGCTCCGGGCATCAAGATGGGCGGCGTTCTGACCATCGTACGTCCCGAGGTCGAGCTTGTCGTGACCGCTGGTGACATCCCCGAGCAACTGACTGTCGATCTGACGGGTCTGGAGATCGGCGACACCGTGACCATCTCTAACATCACGCTGCCATCGGGCGCCAAGCCCACGATCGACCGTGACTTCGTGATTGCCAACATTCAGGCCCCATCGGGTCTGCGCGCGGCAGATGATGAAGACGAGGATGGCGATGACAGTGCAGAAGTGCCAACCGTCGATGAGACTGAGGCCGCTGAGGAGTAATCCTCCGACCTCACCAAGAACGACAAACGGGGCCCTTAGCGGCCCCGTTTTTTTGGGATGCATGCCTTAGATCAGTCAGGCCTCAGACAGCGCTTTCAAAGCTGCCATCGCGTCCTCCTCTCGCCCTTCCGGTACGAAAAGATGATCGTGATAGAAGCCGGAGACCGGGTTCACTCCCATGCCTTCAGCGGCAAGAGTTGTGGTGATACGCGCTAGAAAACCGACCGCATCAAGTGCCGAGTGTATTTTGAGCGTAATCATGCGGCAGGGAAACTCGTAGGCAATCCCGTGCGCCTTTGCGTCTGCGCGCAGCATGACTAACGTCATCCCTTCGGCTTCTTCGAACATCATGCGCGGCATCACATTCTGCGGCACCCAACCTTTCGCAACCGTGGCGAAAACATAGACCCCATCCGCGAGGTCTGCCGACATGCCTTGTAGAAGGGCATCAAGGTTCGTCTCTCCGCTCATTTCTCTTATTCCTCGTCTTCCAATTCAAACAAATCGTGGACACTCACGCCCAATTCCTCGGCAAGTCGTAGTGCCAGCACAGTTGATGGTACGAAAACCCGATTCTCGACCGTATTGATCGTCTTGCGAGACACACCAACCGCCTCGGCCAGTTGGGCTTGGGTCAGACCCGCCGCTTTGCGCCGCTCTGCCAGATGCGAGATCAGGCTCACATCCGACCCCGCAAATCAAACCAGACAAACAGCAACAAGAATGTGGCACCTGTCAGCGTCCCCATCGCCGGGAACACAACCGCAAGGTCGATCAGGTCAAGCGCCAGCGGCACTGAGAACGCGGGATACATGAAGATCGCGACCCAAAACGCAATCTGCTGTGCCCGCGCACTATCGGCGTAATAGCCTTCGTCCATCGCACGCTCTGTATTGGCGTCCCCCGCGACCGCGCCGGTGGCCCATAGGACAACGCCCGACATGATGCCCAAGCCCCCAGGAATCCATCCCGAAAACGGCTCTGGGTTTCCTGTCATCAACGCCATGATCGCGTAACTCAGGCAAGCAAGGCCCGTCACGGCAAACATAAAGATACGGGTATTCGAAAAGGTTTCTGCGCTTAGCATGTCCATCTCCATGTAACTCTGAGGTTACATTTAGGGTGGCTAAAAAGTAACGTCAAGGTTACTTTTCAAAGATTCTCAAACACGCGTTTCTGTAGGGTTTCGCCCTGCGACACCCACGCGCATGAAAAGGGCTTGCAATACCATACTATTTTTGTCAGTTATTATTCAGCAACCGAAATCGACGGCAGCGATCACAGTTTCCCCCTTTCGGGGAGACCTGTAAGGTTGGCGTGGCTTTGCCAGTGCCCCTTACCGTCTCCCCGGAAACGAGCAGAGAGCGTCGCGATGGTCCAGCTTCTTCTTCATCGACTTCAGATCAGAACGAAGGCTCTCAGCCCGGTCGGCTTCTCGTGCTGCGTTGGCTGCATCAGAGGATATCTCTGATGGCGCAGCACGAGAACCGACCCACCCGGTGTTGCGGTGCACCGAATGCCAATCCAAAACTGGCGCGCACTGACAATTTGAATCCTTTCGAGGGCAAGATCCTGACCATCGCGCGCTGCTTTTTTCAATCCTTTGCCTTCCCGGCAGGCCAGACGTGGATTGAAAGCTTCAAGATGGCAGACAATTTTTTCAAGTCCGAGGATGCGGCGCAATATGCGCTGGGCACGCTGAATGTCGTGCAGACCATGCGGGTCGCGCGAAACTCGACTTTCAAGTTTTCCAATCCGCTTTGTCCCGGTTGTGCGAGCCTGCTGACCGAGGCTGAACGACAACTGACATCGGCACTTGCAGCTGTCCGGATGGGACAACGCAGCACCGCGCATATTCATGCGCTTTTGCTGACGGAAGGAAATGATCCGCAGCCCATGCTGCGCGCCATGAAAGAGCTTTGCGACTTTGCAGGGCACAGACAACAGATCGCCGAACCGGTCGGGTCTTCCGGTACGGTCTGACATGTTCGCAGAGCCTTTGGCGAAGAGGTTCTGCGGCGCTCGTGCGTTCAGCGCGCATCTGGCACAAAGACGTGCTGGACAGCATCGGCTGAATGTCACATCGTTCGTGACGGAGGGTTTAACATGCCGATCACCCGACTTCTGAAAACAGCTTCACTTTGCACAACAATCGCCACTGCGGCTGCCGCAGACTACACGCTGACCCTGCAAGAGACCGGAATGCGGTCCTACTACTGCACGATCACCGTCAGTCTGACAAACACCACTGACGCGCCGCTCACCGAAGTGAACGGTCACTTCTTTTCGTTTCTGGGCGACGAACAAGTGGGCCGCAGCAAAGGGGCTTCGTTTTTGAACCTGGCCCCTGGTGACAGTGCCGAAGCGGTGTTTGAGACACCCAACGCCCCGTGCGATGACGTCACCTCTTACCGCTTCGTAATCGGTGCGTGTCGGATCGAAAGCAGCTTTATCGACAAGGCAGAATGCGCGGGGCTTATTGACCCTACAGATCCAATCTCTGGCGCTGAAGGGTTCTAGACCCTGGCTTTGGTCAGCCCCCGGATACGTCTTTGCACATTGTCAGCGACGTGGTCCGATCGTACCCCGGATGCGCAGTCTCTGCCGTCACGACAAAGCCCAACTTGGCAAAGGCCGCATGGTTTTCCGTAAGTTCGACGCGAGATTCCAACTCGATCACATTAAGACCTAGAACACGCGCCCGCGTTTCGGCCAGATCCACCAGTCGCCGGGCGAAACCAGTGCCACGGTACGCCTTCGCAACTGTCAGTTTGCCCAGATAAAGGCTAGCCGGTCTGGGCGTCAGAAACACACAAGCGACTGGTTCATCGCCACAGACCCACAATTCGCCGACGCGGGCTTGCGCGGCAATCCTGTCAACTGTCAGCTCATGCATCGAAGAGGGAGGATCAACACGGCCCTCCATCCCGGCAAAGCCGATCCGGATCAGCGCCAAAATGGCAGGCAGCCGCGGATCATCCGGGCCGCAACGCTCTGGAACAACGCCCATCATCCCGAAAGGCTGGCAGGAAAAACCGGATCACGCAACTCTGATGACTATACATATCAAATGCATATCAGATGCATATGCGATCCATATCGGAACCATACGCGCTGTCAGACAGGTTTTCAGCCTCTAGACTTCGATGGATTGAACGCTCTCAAAAGCTTCCAGTTTGGGATGGCCCGCGTAAATATCCGAATGTCCGCCCGCGCCTTTATGCGCCTCGCGAAACGCCTCGGACTTGGTCCAGGCGATGAAATCAGCCTCGCTGGCCCAAGCCGTATGCGAGGCGTAAAGCGTATATCCATCTTCTTCGGGGCCTTTCATCAAGTGAAACGCCTTAAACCCGGCCACCTTGGTGAGATGACTGTCCCGCGACTTCCAGACATGTTCGAAATCCTGCTCGCGCCCTTTGGTCACTTTGAACCGGTTCATCGTCAGATACATGGCATCATCTCCTGCTGAGGTCTGGTAAAACAACTAAGTTCGGGGCATCACTTCGGCAAGCATAACGCGGAGACGCATCCCATGAAACTGTTTGTCGGCCTTGGCAATCCTGGCGCAAAATATGCGCGCAACAGGCATAATATCGGCTTTATGTCTGTGGATGAAATTGCGTCAGATCACAGCTTCAGCCCTTGGCGTGGCAAGTTTCAGGGCTCTGTCAGTGAAGGTGTGCTTGGCGGCGAAAAAGTGATCCTGCTCAAGCCGGAAACCTTCATGAACAAGTCCGGCCAATCCGTTGGTGAGGCAATGCGCTTTTACAAGCTGACCCCTGCCGACATCACCGTTTTCCACGACGAACTGGACCTTGCTCCCGGAAAGGCCCGCGTCAAACAGGGGGGCGGACATGCCGGGCATAACGGGCTGCGCTCGTTGCACCAGCACGTCACAGACGCCTATCAGCGCGTGCGTCTTGGCATCGGCCATCCGGGCCACAAAGACGCCGTGCCCGGCTACGTACTGCGTGACTTTCCGAAAGCCGACGACAGTTGGCTTGATGATCTGCTGCGCGGCATCAGCGATGGCGCACCAGAGCTGGCCAAAGGCGATACAGGCCGCTTTATGAACGCCGTTGCCCTGCGTGTCGCCCCACCCCGCTCATCAACAACCAAGCCCAAGGCCGACACGCCCAAGACAAAACCCACGCCCGCACCCGACACCCGCTCTGCCATGCAAAAACTCATGGATAAATTCCGCTAGGTCGTCATTGCCGGGTAGCCTGTGCTGCGCCACTCTGCGCGAAAGGGGAGGACGAATATGCTGAAATGGCTCTTGCGTGCCGCACTGGCCTTGGTGTTGGCAGTCGTTGTTGTCGGCATCTGGAAGCGCGATGACATCAGCCGCCTGATGGCTGTAAACACACTCTTTGATGAAAAGCGCATCGTGGCGAATTTTTCGTCCATGGATGCGTTGTTCTTCAACACGGCCCTTCCACGCGGCAATGGCCCTGTGACCGACCTTTCCCAAGGACCGGCTGCAACGCTACCGGCATCTGTGCCTAAATGGATCGCAGATCGCACGGTTACCTCGCTACTTGTGCTAAAGGATGGCGCAGTTGTGCATGAAAGCTATCACCAAGGCACGGATGCGGATGATCTTCGCATTTCATGGTCCGTCGCGAAAAGCTTCCTGTCGGCTCTGATGGGGCAGGTCATCGCTGATGGGGCAATCGGATCGCTTGATGATCCAGTCACGCAATATGCACCCGTTTTAAAGGGGTCAGCCTATGACGGGGCAACAATCCGCAATGTGCTGCAAATGTCGAGTGGTGTAACCTTTGATGAGGACTATCTGGATTTTAACAGTGATATTAACAAGATGGGCCGTATCCTAGCACTTGGCGGCTCGATGGACGGTTTTGCTGCTGGTCTCACAGAAAGGTTCACACCGCCCGGCGATCAATGGAAATACGTCTCAATTGACACCCATGTTCTGGGCATGGTGATCCGTGGTGCAACAGGCCGCACCATCCCGGATCTGATGACGGAAAAGCTGATTGATCCTTTAGGGCTGGAAAGTGATCCGGTCTATGTCACCGATGGTAATGGCGTGGCTTTCGTGCTGGGCGGTCTCAACCTGACAACCCGGGATTATGCACGTTTCGCGCTGATGATCGCAAATGGTGGCGTATGGCAAGGCCAACAGATCGTGCCTGCTGACTGGATCACGGTGTCGACGCAACCCAGCGCCAGGACCGCACCCGGCAAGATCGGCTATGGTTATCAATGGTGGATCCCCGTCGGCGCATCGCGGGGCGAATTCATCGCGCGCGGTATCTATGGTCAATACATCTACTTCGATCTCGCAAGAAGCATCGTCATCGTCTCCACCGCAGCAGATCGCAAGTTCCGCGAGCCCGGTGTTTCTGACCAGAACATCGCACTTTTCCGCGAGATTGCCGCCGCCCTTTGACCCGACCCCATCCGCGCTCTAGCTGATGTGCAAAGGAGACAGCCCGATGCAAAAAGACCCATCTGTCAATGTGCTTGGCACAGCCTTGCAACCATGCTCAACAGACCCGATGACAGGCTTCTTTCGCGATGGCGCCTGCGATACATGCGCGGCCGACAATGGCTCTCATACCGTATGCGCTGTGATGACAGCTGAATTTCTGGCGTTTTCAAATTATGTGGGTAACGATCTATCGACTCCACGCCCAGAGTTTCGCTTTCCAGGCCTGAAACCAGGAGATCAATGGTGCCTGTGCGCCGGTCGTTTCATGCAAGCGGCTGACGAAGGGGCTGCCCCAAAAGTGCATCTTGAAGGCACCCATAAACGCGCGCTTGAGATCGTGCCGATGGACGTGCTCGAAGCCCATGCGATTGGCGAACACTAATCAACGCAGATCGCTTCCAGATATCATATCCGGAACCTGAGCTATCAAACTCGCATAATAGTAGTGAGCTGGCACTCTATACGAATGCCAACTTCATTTCTAATACGCTAGACCAACGGGTCTTTAATCGGACGAACGAGAGCCACCGACAGGCGCGCACTAGGCGCCTGTGTTCATTTCAACGCCCAGCGCCTTGGCGACGGTGAAGATATCCTTGTCGCCACGTCCGCACATGTTCATGCAGATCAGATGATCGGCTGGTAGATCAGGGGCAATCTTCATGACATGTGCCAGCGCATGCGACGGCTCCAGCGCAGGGATAATCCCTTCCAGTTCACAGCATTTCTGGAACGCTGCCAGCGCTTCGTTATCCGTGATCGCCACATATTGTGCGCGGCCAATCTCATGCAGCCAGGAATGCTCCGGCCCAATGCCCGGATAGTCCAGCCCAGCCGAGATGCTGAACCCCTCAAGGATTTGCCCATCGTCGTCCTGCAGAAGATAAGTCCGGTTGCCATGCAAGACGCCCGGGCGCCCCCCCGTCAAGGATGCGCAATGCTCCATCTTGGCATTCACACCCTTGCCGCCAGCTTCAACGCCGATGACGTTGACGCTCTTGTCGTCAAGAAACGGAAAGAACAGCCCCATCGCATTCGAACCGCCGCCGATCGCCGCGATGATCGTGTCGGGCAAACGGCCCTCGCGCTCCATCAGCTGCTCTTTGGCTTCCTTGCCGATGATCGACTGGAAATCGCGGACCATTGCAGGATACGGGTGTGGCCCTGCAACCGTTCCAATACAGTAGAACGTATCCCGGACGTTGGTCACCCAATCGCGCAGCGCGTCATTCATCGCATCTTTCAGCGTACCACGACCAGAGGTCACCGGCACCACCTCTGCGCCAAGCAGCTTCATGCGGAACACATTGGGCGCTTGGCGCTCGACGTCATGCGCGCCCATGTAAACGACGCATTTCAAGCCAAACCGCGCACAGACGGTCGCCGTTGCAACACCATGCTGTCCGGCACCCGTCTCGGCAATGATCCGGGTCTTGCCCATGCGGCGTGCGAGCAAAATCTGCCCAAGCACGTTATTGATCTTATGCGCACCCGTGTGGTTCAGCTCATCGCGCTTCATGTAAATCTTGGCACCGCCCAAATGCTCGGTCAGACGCTCGGCGTAATACATGGGCGACGGTCGGCCCACATAGTGTTTCCACAGATCATCCATCTCAGCCCAGAAACTGTCATCCGTCTTGGCGCGTTCATACTCTTCTTCCAAAGACAGGATCAGCGGCATCAACGTCTCTGAGACAAAGCGCCCCCCGAAATCACCAAAACGGCCATTCTCGTCGGGGCCGTTCATGAAGCTGTTAAACAGGTCGTCCATCATCATCCTCCACGCGCGGCGTTTACGAACGCTGCGATCAGGGTTTCATCTTTTGCGCCCGGCGCGCTTTCGACGCCCGAACTTACATCCACTTGTCGCGCACCGGTTAGGCGCACAGCCTCTGCCACGTTTTCAGGGCTCAACCCCCCGGCCAACATCCACGGCACCGACCAGCTGTGATCCGCGATCAATCTCCAGTCAAAAGCCAATCCATTGCCTCCTGGCAGATCTGCGTCCTTGGGCGGTTTGGCATCGACCAATAGCTGATCTGCGACAGCGGCATAACTGTCAAGCATCGGAAGATCATCTGGGCCAGCAACGCCGACGGCTTTCATGACAGGCAAACCGTACCGCGCCCTCACCTCGGCCACACGTTGCGGCGTCTCAGATCCATGCAGTTGAAACATATCAAGCGGGACCTGAGCGACCAATTCGTCCAGGAATGCATCATCAGCATTCACAACCAACGCCACTTTTTGCACGCCCTCTGGGGTAAGTGCTGCCAACGCCTTGGCCTGTGCAACGCTGATATTGCGTGGAGATTTGGAGAAGAACACGAAACCCACGTAGTCGGCCTCAGCTGCGACGGCACTCCGTACTTGGTCCGGCTCAGATAGGCCGCATATTTTGACACGTATTTTCAGGCTCATCCGCAGCATTTAGCGCGCGGTGCCGCTATCCTCAAGCAAAGCCAGAACCTCGTCCTTGCCTTCATGCTTTTCGCCTTCAAGACGGCGCACCTGACGCTTTAGGTCTTTGGCCTGCTTTTCCGCCCTTGCGGCTGCGGAGCGGTGCTTGCTTTCGCGCAACCACTCCCAGACAAAGCCCAACAAAAGGCCAACGACAATGGCGCCTAAAATCACAAGGAACAAAGGCAGCGTTACCGAAAATGAGTAGCCGACCAAATCTGCAATTGGCGCCGGCAAAAGGCTTAAATTGACAGCACCCCGATTGGCCATAGAAACCACAACAAGGGCCACGGCAATCGCGCCCAAAATCAGGTACCGAATATATCGCATGTTTTACTTTCCGTTGAGCCGGTCGCGCAGGAGCTTACCTGTTTTGAAGAATGGCACATGCTTTTCTTCAACCGCAACCGATTCCCCGGTGCGTGGGTTGCGCCCTGTGCGCGCATCCCGCTTCTTGACCGAGAACGCTCCGAAGCCACGTAGTTCAACGCGATCGCCACGGCTCATCGCCTGAATGATTTCTTCAAAGATAGTGTTCACGATCTTCTCGACATCGCGCTGGTAGAGATGCGGGTTTTCGTCGGCAATCTTCTGGATCAATTCAGATCGGATCATTCTCGTATCCCTCCCAGGCAGTCGAGCAGATGCCCTCACTATACGCGTCTTGCGCAAGAACGGAACAAGCTGAGCCGTGAATATGTAGGGAAATGAGGGGGTTCAAAGGCTTTGAACTACACTTTTGTTCAGCTGATTGGCTGACTGATGACTTCCTTGGCAAAAAATGAGCTTCATTTCGAACTTTTGATTCGCACGATTTCCCCTTTTTAAGACAGCAGGTATTTCTTCGATATCGTCACATCCGAGGATGCATACGCCACAAAACCAAGCCTGCCATAGTAAGCCAGTCCGCCTGTATTCTCTTTGCGGATAGTGGCATCAATCGCGACCAGCCCCGCTGCTTCGGCAGCCGCACGCGTCACTTTGAAAAGGCCGCCTCCGACGCCACGCCCTTGCATACCAATCTTGACGAAGGTCGCAATGACGCCCCAGTCAACTGGTAGCGGATACGCTGGATTGGCCTGTTTGAGCGATTGAAAGCCAAGAACCTGTTCGGCATCCTCGGCCACAATGCACGAAACGGCGTAAGGCGTTGTTATATAATCGCGCATCATTCGATCCGTGTCGTAGGGCTTTCGATGCGCTGTGGTGCCACCCTTTGCGATGATGGCATTTAAAAGCGCACTCATCTTTGGTGCCTCGGCGGCGGTCGCAGAGCGAAATTGGATTGTCATAAGGTAACCCGACCACCCAACCGCTGACACCGCAACCGTAAATTACCTCAGGTGAGCGCAAAAGTCCCGTTGCACGAGATCATACGGAGTGATGCAAAGACTATAACTCAGATATCCACTTGTAGCCGGTAAACTGGCAGATCATCACGTATTCAGAAGAGGTATTGTATGGAAACGATCTATTCAGATTTGAAGCAACTCGGCGGGCAGACAGAGCAGCCCACCTCGCCTGAAGAGGCAACGCTTGAACGGGTTCAAAACCCGCAAGCAGACATACAATATTGTGTGCGCTTTACAGCGCCGGAGTTTACGTCCCTTTGCCCGATGACCGGCCAACCGGACTTCGCACATTTGGTGATCGACTATGTGCCAGACGCCTGGCTGGTCGAATCCAAATCGCTCAAGCTCTTTCTCGGCGCATTCCGCAATCACGGCGCCTTCCACGAAGACTGCACGATCTCAATCGCACGTCGCCTCGTCGACTTTCTGGATCCAAAATGGCTGCGGATTGGCGGCTACTGGTATCCACGTGGCGGGATTCCCATTGACGTCTTTTGGCAAACCGGCGCGACACCCACAGACGTCTGGATTCCCGATCAAGGCGTGCCGCCCTACCGTGGCCGGGGATAATGCAAAAAGAAGGGCCCCGCCGAAAGGCGAGGCCCCTACAATCCCGAAGGATAAAGCTTACTTTTCGTCGTCGCCTTTCAGCGCCGCGCCAAGGATATCGCCGAGCGATGCACCCGAGTCAGAGGAACCGAACTGTTCGACGGCCTCTTTCTCTTCTGCAATCTCACGCGCCTTGATCGACACGCCCAGACGGCGGGTCTTGGCGTCGACATTGGTGACGCGCACGTCCACCTTGTCGCCCACACCAAAGCGGTCCGGGCGTTGTTCTGCGCGGTCGCGGGACAGGTCCGAGCGGCGGATGAAGGACTTCATGCCCTCATACTCGACCTCGACACCGCCATCCTCGATCGCGGTCACAGTGACCGTGATGATGGAACCGCGCTTCACGCCGCCAACGGCTTCGGCGAACTGGTCATTGCCCAGCGCCTTGACCGACAGCGAAATACGCTCTTTCTCGGTGTCGACCTCGGTGACAACGGCCTTGACCACATCGCCCTTGCGATAGTCGCCGATCACGTCTTCGCCACGGCCTTCCCATGTCAGATCCGACAGGTGAACCATGCCATCGATGTCGCCTTCCAGACCAATGAACAGACCAAACTCGGTGATGTTCTTGACCTCGCCCTCGACTTCTGTGCCAACAGCGAACTGCTCGGCAAAGACTTCCCACGGGTTGCGCATGGTCTGCTTGAGACCAAGGGAGACGCGGCGCTTGGCACCGTCGATTTCCAGTACCATGACTTCCACTTCCTGCGAGGTGGAGACGATCTTGCCGGGGTGCACGTTCTTCTTCGTCCAGGACATTTCAGAGACGTGAACCAGACCCTCAACGCCAGGCTCAAGCTCAACAAATGCACCATAATCGGTGATGTTGGTGACGCGACCGGTATGCGTGGATTCCAGCGGATACTTGGCAGCGACCAGATCCCACGGATCTTCCTGCAGCTGCTTCATACCCAGCGAAATGCGGTGGGTCTCTTTGTTGATCTTGATGACCTGAACCTTCACCGTCTCGCCAATCGCAAGGATTTCCGAGGGGTGGTTCACACGGCGCCATGCCATGTCGGTCACGTGCAGCAGACCGTCGACACCGCCAAGGTCCACAAACGCACCGTATTCGGTGATGTTCTTGACGACACCGTCCACAGCCTGGCCTTCGGTCAGGTTGCCAATGACTTCGGCGCGCTGCTCGGCACGGGACTCTTCAAGGATCGCACGACGCGAGACAACGATGTTGCCACGGCGACGGTCCATCTTCAGGATCTGGAATGGCTGCTTCATACCCATCAACGGACCAGCGTCGCGCACGGGGCGCACATCGACCTGCGAGCCGGGCAGGAACGCAACAGCGCCGCCCAGATCAACGGTAAAGCCGCCTTTGACCCGACCAAAGATCGCGCCTTCGACGCGGTTCTCATCGGCATAGGCTTTCTCAAGACGATCCCAGGCTTCCTCACGGCGGGCCATTTCACGGCTGATGACAGCCTCGCCACGCGCGTTCTCGACCTGACGGAGGAACACCTCCA